>Ga0256868_10000209_pt1 | contig 35994 bp, 25 predicted proteins | sample RVTome_13_FD_187341 | JGI IMG/M metagenome (GOLD analysis project Ga0256868, IMG submission 187341) | Soil microbial communities from uranium-contaminated site in the Upper Colorado River Basin, Wyoming, United States - RVT92D227 HiSeq ...
GACTGTGGACTCTCCTCATTTCAAACTTGCTGGATCTGCTGGAAATGACTGGAAAGAACTTTTCAACACGTTGATTTTTCTCGTAGCTAATCATGGTCACATGACGTCGATGGGTCCTAGTCTACCGGCTGGACTAGGTCCGTCTTCGATTGAAGCGAGTTCGTTAGCATCTCCTTCTCCAGGTTCTCATCCATTGACAACTGCTCAATGGCCCACTGCTATAGCCAAGTTAGCAGAACTTGGGCAGAAGTGTTTCAAATGACGTTGATGCAAAACACGTTGCAGCTTCAATTGCTTAACGTGTTCAACGATCTGCGAGAAGGAAGAAGAAAGGTAGCTTATCCGCAAACTCCTCCTCACCCAAGCATTCCAAACGAAGTTTGCGCTGCTTTGACAGAAGCATACGATAACTGGGTTGTTTCAAGCGTGCCAATGGCGGGAGCGCTAACTGTAGTTTCTCCAGGATTGAAATCTGCTCTTCAATCGTTGTTAGCAATGCCTTTGCTGGCGGGCTTCGGTCCAGGGTTTGCTGCGTATTGGTCGCCTGTCATTTTTGCGGGGCCGGGCTTCATACCAACAAATCCAGTTGTTCCGATTTCAGTCTCTGCTTCAGCTGCTGGGTTGTCAGCCGATATACTGAAGATGATTAATTCACGTGATTCGCCGATGACTCTTGAAGAAGTTTCTCTTGTGTTGTCTAAAACGCTTTATTCGTGGACGACAAAATTGCAAGTGTTAGCCACAACAACGTCTGCACCGCCTGTAGCGTCGGTGCTTCCTGTCTCTTGACAACAAACGTTGTTGGTTACCTATCTATTCGTAGGAGAATGTATGGCGATAGGTTTGACTTTTCCACTAGCTAAATCGACTGGTTCTGTCGGGTTTTTAGAAATGACAAGCGATCAGTTGTCTGCCGCTACAAATAACTTGAGATCTTTGTTGCTCACTAACTGGGGAGAGCGTGTTTGTCATTTTTACTTTGGGTGTAATTTAAGAGAATTTTTGTTTGAAAATTTCAGAAATGACGAGATACGAGCGAAAATAGCAGCAAGAATTCTTCAGCAAGTTGAGACTTGGTTGCCATTCATATCGGTAGACAACCTGAATGTTGCTGATTATTCTAACGATAATTCTATTCCACAGAATGCGTTTGTGATATCGATATCCTTCTCGCTGAAATACAATCCAAGTCTTTCCAGCAGATTTCAAGTTATAGTAGACTGAATGGGAGAGCTAGAGTGTCGATAGACTTCAAAGAAAAAAACGTGAAATATTTGAATCGTGATTTCTCGTCTTTCAAACGAGATCTGATGGAGTACACGAAAGCTCATCAGTCTGGTGCGTTCCAAGATTACAACGAAACGTCGTCTGGAATGGCTATACTTGAACTTGTTTCATACGTTGGAGATGTTCTTTCTCATTATCAAGATATGCAGTTTGAGGAATTGAAAGAAAACGCAAAACAAATCGAGAATGTCACGTCGTTTGCGAAAGCGTTAGGATACAGACCATCTGGCAAAAGGCCTTCTATCGGAATAGTTTCTGTTCTTTGCGAAGTTCCGTCGCGCCAAGAAAACGGAGAATACATTCCGAACGAGATATATTGTCCTGTCTTGAGAGAAAGCTCAAAGCTCCAAGGACCAAACGGAGTCGTGTTTGAAACAATAGAAGACGTCATATTCAGCGCGTCTGCACCGACAGAAGGAACGTCAATCACTAGAATGGTAACAGGTTCTCAATTCGATCCCGACACTGGAGTTCCTACTTTTTTTGCTTTGAGAAAAGACGTTCAGGTCATAGCTGCTGAGACTATAACTGACGTTGTTCAGGTAGGTTCGTTTGAACAGCACAAAGAGATAGAACTTTCGTATGAAGATGTAGTAGAGGTGTTGTCTGTTAACGACAGCGACGGAAATGAATGGACTGAAGTAGATTTTCTTGCTCAGGAGACAGTGTACGATTTTGTCACTAACAGTGACACAGATAACACGTTAGTTCCATACGTCTTGAAGTTGCGTTCAGTGCCTAGAAGGTTTATAACAAACAGAGATCCTCTCACCAATAAGACTACTTTGATTTTTGGTTCAGGCGATGGTGTCAGCTTTGACGACGCGTTGATACCAAATGCCGCGAGTTTTGCTCTCCCAGCGTCTGGCAAGTCTAAGATATCTTCGTTTTCTATAGATCCACAAAATTTTCTAAAAACAAGCACTCTTGGTCTTAGTCCTTCCAGCACTGTTCTCAGCATAGATTACAGAGTAGGAGGAGGATCAAAGACGAATGTTCCTCAAGGATCGATTAAATCTTTCGTAAACGCAGTTCTTGATTTTTCTTCAGTCGGGTTAGATCCGTCTGCGAAAGCTAGGGTAGAAGAGTCTATCGAGTGTATAAACGTAAGCAAGATAGACGGTGGAAATCAGGAAGAATCTGTAGAAGAGATAAAGGCTAACAGGGCAGCTTACTTTGCTGCTCAAGACAGAGTCGTTACTAGAGAAGACTACGTTGCTAGACTTTATTCGTTACCTGCGAAATGCGGAAAAGTTGAAAAAGTTTATGTTAGACGTGACGCGCTGAACGCTAGGGCGATAAACATTCACATTCTTTCAAAAGACAGCGACGGAGTCTTATCTCAAGCTTCAACTACGTTGATCAAAAACATCAAGAAGTTTCTTTCGTCGTACAGGATGTTGACTGATGGCGTTAACTTGATGACAACTGACATAATAAACTTGTCGATAGAATTCGGCGTTGTGGTCTCGACGAAGCTCAACAGAAACAAGGTGCTGTCGAAGTGTCTCAGCACCTTGAAAGATAATTTGTCCAACGACAAACTTCAAATTGGACAGCCACTCGTGTTGTCTGACTTGACTTCTTTGCTACAAGCCATAGAAGGAGTCATATCTGTGTACAGTTTCAAGATCAAAAATGTTTTTGGATCTAGAGACGGTCTAGACTATTCAGACAACTTGGGAAATTCCGTTAGATTTGATGTTCAGTCTTGGACTCAGAATGGTATTTTGTATTGTCCTGAAAATTCAATCTTTCAAATAAAGTATCCAAACAAGGACATCTTTGGAGAAGCTAGATGATCCACAGAATTTTCGCAGATAAAGACACCGCCATAACAAACGTGCTTTTCAACGGCATCAGAAGAACGGGCTCAAATCTAGGTGCGTCAGAAGTTTTAGAACTTTACAAGATTGCAGGAGTCACGTCTAGCATCAGCAGGTTGCTCATTCACTTCGATGTTTCTCAATTTCAAAACGACAGTCAAACGTCGACATACATGTTGAAGTTGTTTGACGAACAGCACTCCGATACTCTTCCATCAAGCTTTGACATAGACGTTCAAGCTGTCTCTGAGGATTGGGACGAAGGCAGAGGAAGAGATTCTTACAACTTTTCAGACAGTGGATTCGCTAACTGGATCAAATCAAAAAGCAACGTGTACTGGAGCGTGACTGGTTCTTCTGCGACTGGTCCGTCTTGTTCTTTCCATTTTGACGATGGACACGAAGACGTTTTGGTTGACGTAACTCAAATAGTAAACGCGTGGCTCGCTGGTTCGATAACGAATAACGGTTTTCTCGTGAAACTTAAACCATCGCAAGAGTCAGACAATCAAGATTATTACGTGAAGATGTTCCACGGTCGAAACACCGTGTTCAAAGATCGACGACCGTACGTAGAAGCTAGATGGGATGATTCGTTGAAGGACGATCGCAACGACTTTTTCTTTGACACGACTGGTTCGTTGTTCTTGAATTACTCCGTTAGAGGAGAAAAGACGAACATTCCGTCTATAGGAACGGGAAGTATGGGAGTAAGAATAGAAAGTGCATCTGGCACAATTGGAACGTTCACTGGTTCATACGATTCGCTGGGAACCTACAAAGTAAATTTCGCTATAGCTTCTGGGAATTACAACCAACACACTTGTCATTATTCTGGAAGCTACACTGGAAGCTACACTGGACATTACACTGGAAGCTATTCTGGAAGTTACATCGGAGTGTACTCTGGAAGCTACTCTGGAAGCTACACTGGAAGCTACACTGGTGATTACGCGAATGATTACGCTGGAAGCTACACGGGAAGTTATTCTAGCTTCTATATCGGAACAGATTATTGTGATCGTTGTTGTCACGCGCACAGATACTCTGGAAGTTACATAGACGTTTACTCTGGAAGTTACACTGGGAATTACTCTGGAAGTTACACTGGGAATTACTCTGGAAGTTACATCGGAGATTACACGGGAAGCTACACGGGAAGCTACACGGGAAGCTACGCTGGAGATTATTCTGGTAGTACTAGTGGACTCTACACTGGCAGCTACATTTGTAGTCGTTGTGGAACAGGCGCAGAAAAAGATCGTTTTGAAGATGTGTGGTTTGATTTCAACACTGACAAGAGTTTCATGACTAGCTCGTTTAAGACTTTTACTCTTGACATAGTAGGTTCTTTGTCGCCGAAGAGATATTATGTCAATGTAACTAATCTACGAGATTGGTACGAAAATGATGAGACAATAAGGATGCAAATGTTTGTTAGACAGAATGACTACAATCCAGCTAGAGTCTTGACTGCTTCTCTTGACGCTTATGGCTCAGTAATTGCCAAAGGATATTACAAAATCGTCAATGACAGAACAAACGAGATAGTCATACCATTCGGAACAGGTTCCGCGGAATTCACTAGATTGTCATACGACCAGAATGGAAACTTTTTTGACTTAAACATGAGTTCGTTCAGCACTGGAAATGTTTACAGAATTTCGTTTTTATTTGACGTCGATGGACAGAGACAATATTTAGATTGTGGAGCGAAATTCAAAGTATTGTGAAAGCTGGTGAAATACAATGTTTGCAGACAAGATAAGCTTCGAGTCAGAAATAACGAAAATTCTGCGTGAATTGAACACAGTCAGAAGTGATAAAAGTGACAAACATAGCAAGAAAAGAATGGAAGAATTGCTAGACATCGAAACTAAATTAGAAGAGCAATACGAAGAATTGTGCGACGAATATGTCAAATTTTGCGAAAGCATGTAACAGATGGGGATTAATATTTGTCGAATAACGCGTTGTCATCTCTGTTTGACGAGAAGCTTAGATCACCGACAGAGCTCGTAGCTGGAGTTCCACAAAATTTAGATGATCTTGATGCTTCGAACGAAGAATCCGAAGCATTGTTGGATATGATACATGAGTTTGACGAAGTCAGACCAAAGGTAGATTTTTCTGATTTTTCAAATTTCGTGTTCTTCAACTCAGCTCTAGATTATTTCAATTTGACTGGCGAGAAAATTTTGAATGAATATCCGTACGACGGATCGGAGACTGCACTTCGTAATTTTCTTTCTTCGCTTGACGATTATCAAAGGTACGTCGTTGGTCAATGGCCGTCGACATTCGGTAGTTTGAAGTTTGATTCGTCAGCGGGCTTTTCAAACGTTTCCATAGACGATATCGGTAAAGACGGTGACGTAACACGAACATCGTTACTAAACATAGGGTCTAGCTCGTTTTCGTTTGAATTTTGGACTACACCTCCTAAAGTTCTGACAGGATCAGAAGACATAATGATTGTCGCGCAAAAGACATCCAATCTTGGCGACGGTTTCACTGTGTTTTTCTCTGGATCCAACGTGTACATGAGCGTAGTTTCTGGTTCTTCACAGGACGTTGTGTCTTCGTATTTTGAACCAGAAACTATTAATTATTTCTGTTTTTCGTATGACAGAAACAGTTACAATCCAATTTTATCTTGCTTTTCAGGAAGTGCAGACAAGTTCCCAGTATTATCTTCAAAGTTTACTGGCTCTATCACGAAACAGATATCTACCAGCGTGTCTAAGCTCACGATAGGATCTGGGTCTGCTTTGCCAACGAAAGTGCTTATTCCTCTTTCTGCGTCAATAGACGAAGTAAGATTTTGGAAGAAGACAAGAACAATAAGCGATCTTAGTTCGTCTTTTAACTCAAAAATATATTCGCAAGAAGGATTGACTGGTTTGTGGAATTTCAACGAACCTGGTAATTCGACTCTTAGCGATAACATGACAGTAAAAGATCACTCAGGTCATAAGTTGAACGGAACGATAAACGGATATTACAGCGGGATTAGATACTCTGGTTCGCTTCTTCCATTCGACGAAGAAGACTTGTTTTTGTCGTTTGACAATCCGACTCTGACCTCATTTGTAGCCAGTTATCAGGCTTCTGGCTCGCTGTTCGATAAATTCAATGACAACGCGATAATCAAACTCGTTCCAGACAAGATGATTTCTTTAGAAGATGATTTGGGAACAGACATAGCAAAAAATTTGTTGTTTGTCATAGCTCGTTTCTTCGATAACATCAAAGTGTCTATAGACCAATTCTCTAATGTTCTTATTCAAAACTATGGAAAGTTCAATCAAACGCCAGACGCGTTGTTGAAACACGTTGGTAGTTTCTTTGGTTGGGAATTCACTGGTAACTTCATAGACAAGGACGTCATACAGTACATCGTAGGAAAGCACGTTCTTCCGAATACTCAAAGCAACAAGAAGTTAGACAAGAAGTTGTTCGAGATTCGTAATGAATTTTGGAAAAGGACGTTGCTGAACTTGATGCACCTCTACAAGACAAAGGGCACGAGAGAAAGCGTAGAGTCTCTTTTGAGGATTTACGGTGTCAACAGCAGCTTCGTCAAGCTGAAAGAACACGGTGTGAAGCCGAATGTCGGAGTGCAAACTTACAGGATCAATTCTAACAAGAGCGCAGCTGCTCTTTCTTTCAGCTCAGGATCTGCTGCGTATTCAAACGTTGTCGAGTCTGCTCCTTTCTATTCAAACGGGTGTTGCGTCGAAACTAGATTAAGATTTCCAACGCAGTTCAGCTCAAACGTTACATCTAGTTTCACAACGGGATCTATTTGGGAGTTCTCCAACGCTTTGCACACGTGTTCGTTGACGTTTACGAAACAAACTGCAGATTTGATGACGGGAAGTTTGATTTACAGCGGTTCTGAAGGAATAGCAGAATTGAGCAACGCGAACATCTTTGACAACAAGTGGTACAACGTTGTCGTCAACAAGAATTTGTTGTCGTCGTCTGTTGACATCGACGTTAGAATGCTTGACATCGACGAAATATCATTGCACATGACAGCGAGTCTGTTCGCAGACGTCATAAACACGTCAAGCGTCAGTTCGATGTTTCGTCTCGGTTCAGCCAACTCGCTGCCAAGCGAAATGTGGGCTCAAGAAGTTAGAGTTTGGAATGAACATCTTAGTCAAATAGAGATGCAAGATCATGCATTGAACTTTCAAAGTTTTGGAACCGAAGAAGTGAATGGTTTAGACGAATTGCGCATAAATTGGAAGCTTAACGAAGATGTCACTTCTTCTTTCGTAGGCGGAATTCCGACAATCTATGATCATTCTGGAAACGGAAATAACGGTGTTGGTAGCGGCTTCATGCCAGATACAAATTCTTTCAAGAAGTTCTTGAATGACTTCAATTACGTAGCTTCGCCTGATTACAGTTGGAACGAAGAAAAGATACGCTCTTTCGAAAAGTCGTCGCTTTCTCCTGAAGACGCGTTTTCAGATGACCAAACGTTAGTGCTGGAATTCAATCTCGTAGACGCTCTTAACGAAGACATTTCTCAAATCTTGTCGACTCTAGACACGTTCAACGAATTCCTAGCTCCAGTGAATAGATTTAGAGAAGAATATCAAGACTTAGACGTGTTGCGTAGAAATTATTTCAAGCGCTTGTCTGGCAGAATAAACTTCAGATTGTTTGCAGATTTGCTGGAATTCTTTGACAGGTCGTTCATCGACATGGTAAGAAAATTGATACCTGCGAGAGCAAATTTTCTTGGAGATGAACTCGTTGTAGAAAGCCACATGCTCGAGAGACCGAAGATGCAGTGGAACTACAGAAGACGCGATCCTGACTTTGAACCAGAAGGAGTCATAAGGGTATACATTCGCGCTTGATTACTATTTAAATTGGTTTTCTCGTTGGAGATTTGTCGAAAATGGTAACACTCATTCCAGCTCCGCCTAGTATAGCGACAGCAGATCATCCAGGGTTGATCGCTGCTTCTGGTGTTTCGCAGTCGCTGGGTGGCGTGTATGATTTTGTCAACAAAGTAGCGCTGAGCAACCTCGCTGACGAAGGCGCCGTTCAATACGACGTCATGACTTTTAATGGGTCGCAGTGGGTGCCGGGAGTCGGAAATCAGGTCCTCGCAGTCACACAAATCATCACTACAAGTTCAGACCAGATATCTAGACCAGACGTTCCTTTCTTCTCATTGTACGCGCAGCTCGATGCGGGCTCGATAGACCTCGACAACGGATTCGTAGCGCCAACGTTGCAGCTCGCGAGTCACGAAGGTTACAGATGTCGCATAGGAGTCAGGGCAAGCGGTAACTCAACGCTTACTCTGCACAACGACTCTCCATCGCTTTGGACGAACTTGAGAGTCAAGAACTCGAGCGGCGACGCTTTTGCCGATAGCACGACTATACAAGCTGGGAACTACATCGACTTCGAGTGCGGCTTCGCAGAGAGCGCTACGGCGTATTGGTACGAGACGAATCGTTCTTGGGCATTTCCACAAGCTTCTTCTGGTTCAGTTAGCCATGGTTTGTCAAACGACAATCGTGGAATGTATGCTTCAAACACGTCAAACGACGGTGATTTGGCTTGTTCTGTTTCGTTGACAACGACTCCGATCGGTTGGATTGACGTGCACGTCAACGGTTTGATGACCGAATGCGGTGACGGTGTCAAGACGAAAGCTTGTTATTTCTCAGCCGACGGCGGAACTACTGCAAAATCGAACGGAAACTTGGCTGCTGGTGATATGTTGTATTGGAATGGAACAATAGCTTTGTTTCAGTTGAAGACTAACTTCGTCATAGATTTTGTTTATGACGTTTAACGAGGAAAAATAGAATGGCTCAGATACACGGTAGTCAAATAATGACGGGAAGCATTGACAGCTCTAGAATAGACAACACGATTGTCGCTGCATCTGGTGGCTTGCTTTCGTCAAGTCTTGATTTCGGCGGGCACAACGCTGTCAACATGGCCGATCCAGTCAACGACCAGGACGGTGCAACGAAGTATTTCGTGTTGCAGTCTATCACTTCAGGTTCCGATCCTGTGTCGATCGGTGCCGCAAGTGAAGGTCTCAGCGCTTCGCTCAACGTCGTCACGATCAACTACGCGTCTGGTTCTAATCTCGCTGCAGTCGATGCTGGCGCAGCTGCCATGGGAACGCTGCCTTGGATCCCGAAGGCCGACCACAAGCACACTGTGACTGTCGGAACGCCAGGCGCCATTCAGGTGGGCGCTACTGCAGCTTCTGGTTCAGCGACGTCGCTCGCTCTTTCCGATCACGTTCACAGCGCAGTTCGCGGAGTGCCTGTCAACGTCGGAACTGCAAATTCTGCTGGAACAGGTTCGTTCTTCGCAGCTCAGGACCACGTCCACGCTGCTCCGTACTTGAACAGCGGCAACAGATACATGGCAGCTGAAGCTACCGTGTCTGACGGCGACGAAGCTTGCGCGACAGGGATTGCAGCTGACAACGCTCTCGGCGGTGACATTCAGGTCGTCGTCAACGGAACGATTGCCGATGTTGGAAACGGCGTGAAGACGAGAGATTGCTATTTCTCTGCAGACGCAGGTTCTACTGCGAGAGCTTTTTCTGCAGTCGCGTCGGGTGACAAACTGTATTGGAACGGGTCGTTAGCAGGATACCAGCTGCAGACTTCGTTCAAGATTAGCTTCATATTCAACAGCTTCTAATGACGCGATTTAAGCTGTCCAACGTGCAACGATGTTGGACAGCTTAAACAAAACGTTGTGCGGCGGGAATTTATTCGATGATCGATCTTACGCAAGTCAAGTTTCCTTCTGGTTCTATAGGACAAGTGTTGACGCTTGTGTCATCGAGCACTGCGAATTGGCAGACTCAGTCTGGTTCGTTTGATAGCTCAGTTGTCCACGTAGCTGGGTCTGAAACGATAACTGGTCAAAAGACGTTCGATCAGCTGATCATCGGCAAGGGAATTCAAAACATCACCGACGGCTTTGTGCCCACGGACGTTTGCGTTGAAGTCAGCGTGCCATGGTCAGATGAATTTCTTGAACCTGGGGCAAAGATATTCTCAGTCGCTACGGGAGAAGGATCAAAGTTCAGCATCACGAAGCAAGGAATGTTTTCCTCAGTTCCTTTTTACGGATCTGGAAACGGTTACGACGGAGGATACTTTTACGCTGGCGCTGCTGGCGCGTCATCGTATTGCCTTCTTAACGGAGTCGTTGCTTCTACGCTTGCTGGCCCGAACGGCGTGAGCAGCACAGTTAATTCAAGAGGCACGTCGTCGTTAGAATATTTTGATTACTTTTCAAACAATTTGTCACGTGTAAGCACTATAGCCAACGGCGTGATCATCCTTTCATCGAAAGGAACTGGCTCTTCTGACGTTTGTTTGAAGGTTGGCTCAAGCACTTCTGGCAGCTTGATAAACGCGTCAGCGAAGCTTTTCTCTGTGCGTTCTGGCCTGGGAGAAACTGAGACAGAGTATCTTTACGTCACCAAGTCTGGTCTGTCAGCTTCGAATCTTTCTGGCGTGAACACCGGCGACCAGGACTTGACTGGATATGCTACGACTTCGTCGTTGAATTCTCTGTCTGGCACGTGTGCAGCGACTGATACGTGGTTGTCAGGGACAATCAACTTTCTGTCTGGAACGATTAACGCTCGTATAAACTCAGTAGATTCTTCCGCTGTCCATATCGCTGGAACAGAAAGCGTCACTGGAACAAAAACGTTTACTGCTGCCGTGACTGCAGTCTCTGGCGTGTTGACAAACGATTTGTATGCGAATTACGCCACAGGTTCGTTGGTGATTTACTCGCAGAACTGCACTGGTTCCGCTGACGTTGGCGTGAAGGTCGGAACGTCTGTCGTAGATGCATCTGTCAGCACTACGGCTAAGATATTTAGTGTTAGAAACGGCATCGGCGGGACAGAGGTAGAGGCGTTTTATGTCAACAAAGCCGGCAACTATCTAGATATCGGTTTCGGAGGTAACTGGAAATGGTCTAGTTTCGGTGGCACGTCGATGGCTTTAATCTACGGCTCGACAGTTGGTATGATGCACAACGTTGGTGTTGAATCGTACTTGGCGGGTGTTGCTACACCAGTGTCAGTACGCTCGCCCGGTGGTAGCGGGGCAACTGATGTTTGTGTTAGAGTCGGTTCTACGCTAGCAGACGCCTCAGTCAACGCAACAGCAAAGCTGTTTAGCGTTCGCACGGGCATCGCTGCTACTGAGGTAGAGAAGTTGTCGATATCATCTGCTGGTCGTGTTGACCAGTTTGGCACTGATTCTTCAGGAACCCCAGGAAATGCGACTATAAACAAGCCAACTGGGATATCGGCCATCGCGTCTGGTTCTTCTACTTGCGTCATAACGAATTCGTTGGCTACGCTGACGTGCAGACCTAAGATCACTTGGTACGGCGATCATGGCGCTACTAGAGACTGGGTTAACAGAGCCTCAGGAAGCATGACTGTAGAGTTGTCTTCTCCAGCGTCAGCAGACACGTCGTTTGGCTGGGAAATAAGCTACTTACTGTAAGGTGAACGCATGGGAACACGAAACGTAGAGTCTACACAAGGCGAGATATTCAATCCACGAGTGTTGCCGTCAGGCACGTACGGACTCGTGGTGACTGACATAGCTGACAACACTCTCAAGTTCTTCAACAGTAGCTCTTGGGTCAACCTCGGCAGCGGCAGCGCTGGATCGTCGATCACGATGGGCGCGTTTGGATCTGACCCAAACGCAGACGGCGGCACGATCTCAGGAGGAATTCTTACTCTTCAACCTGCAAGCGGCTCACTTCCGGGCGGCGTGTCTAATTCTTACCAGTATTTTTCTGGCAGCAAGAGATTCGACAATTTGATAAGTCCTACGTTGTACAACACTAACGGTGCTTCTGTTAACGACAGATGTGTGACGATAGGCACCACGCTGCTTTCTGAGTCGCTGGATGGTTCTGCTGTAGTGCTAAGTGTTGTGTCAAATATCGGAGCGGGCATCGACAACCAGCAGAAAATGTTGGCAGTTGATAAGTTTGCTACGTATTTTTATGACAAATCTTTCATATCAGAAGAAGGAACCGTATTCTCGCACAACGGAATTTTTAGAACGCAAAATTATTCTGCTTGTCTTGTATCTGAGTTGACAGGCGCGTCTGACGTGACAACGAAAGTGGGAACTGTCGTTGCTGACGCAGCAGTAAACGTCAATGCAAAGCTTTGGTCAGTTCGCACTGGCATAGGAACGTCAGAATCTGAATACGGTTATTACTCGAAAAATGTCTGCTCGTTTACTCCCGCGCTTGTAGCACAAATGCATGTGTACGCGCCTTCGGGTCCGTCGATTACTGTTCAGAAAGACGTTGGGGCTAATATAAACGGTGGATATAACGGCAGCGTTTTGATCCAAGGCGCTAACGCAAACGTAATACGTTCAAGCTTGGGAGTTTCGTCTGGTCAAGTGTGTAACAAGATTGGAACGAGCGTCGTTGACGTGTCAGCTAGCATCGACGCGAAATTAGTCTCATTCCGCACTGAATTGCTTGAAGAAGGAATTGAAAAAGCTTTCGTGAGTTGCAACGGAGCTGCTGCGTTCAATGTGAACAGCAACGGAGCTGCTGCGTTTATTGCGTTAGACGATCATGACGCCGTAGGACTTGAAGCTGCTTGCTTTTACGGGAACGCGATAGGATCCGAGAGCGGCTCAGAAAGAGCAGTTCTCATAGGCACTGCCGGATTAGATTATACAGTCGACCCTTCAGTAGTTCTTGCTGCTTTTTGCACTAATATCAACAACGGATCTCCAACTGAAAAAGCTTGGATAAACGCTAGAGGTTCGTTGAGACTCAATTCTGGAGATTTGCCTGAAGAAGACGCGGATGCTGGCTCGGGCGCCGTAACTATAAATGCCTGCAAAGGCAGGATAACTTTTGCTGGGAATTCATTGTTAACAAATGTCGTCGTCGCAAACGACCAATGCACTCCTAATTCTTTTATTTCTGTGACATGGGAGAACTTTGATCGCCCTGCCTATCATGCAGTGCAGCCTGATCTAGGCGAGTTCACTATAACGTTTTCCAACGGAAGTTTTTCAGGCGACGGCGCTGCGCTGAGATTTCTTATAGTGCAATGACAGGACACTACACTTGACAGCTATCATAAACTTTCTAGCAACTAGCGGTAGCGTGCCATTTTCTGGCATGACTTCCACGTTTGATGTGATATGCGACAAAACTGGTACGCTTGTTGGTCCAGATCCTGCAATTCAAGAGTTAGTGTCTTCTGGACAATACGTGTTCAGCGGCAGCGACTACCAAGAGACAATGGGAGTTGGATTTCTTCTTCGTCACCAGTCTGGCAGCGACGTCAGGTTCAGCGCTGGGTCGATAGGAAGCTCTAGCGTGTTTTTCTCGTTGTACGACGGGTCGTCTACTCCGATCGTTGGTGCGACTCCAGTGTTGACAAGCTTAAGCGGATTGACGGGAGATGTCTGGGCGCCGTTTGTTCCGAAGCCGTCTATAACAGACTTAGGTAATGCGCTGTACACTTTCCCAGTGTCTGCTGACATGATTACGAAAAAGTGCAAATTCATGATTTGGAGCTCTTCGAGCGCAGTGTTTCCCGAATATCAAGCTGGCAGCATAGAAGTCGAAGCTACAGTTCAATCTGCGTCTCTCAACATGAACGTGAGCGCTTTCAACGAAGGACTCAACTAATGATAGAGATAAAACAAGGTCAAGCGTCGTGGGTTCCTGTCCGTCTATTCGATTCATCTACTTCAGAACCCATGAGCGGTGTCACGTACGACATTATTTCTGTTACTGTAGTGAAGTCGAATACTTCAGAAGTCAATTACACTCCTGCGTCTGGATCTTTTTTGGAGCACATCGCTGGAGCTGCAGTCGGAGCTGGTCTGTATCAGCTTCACGTTTTGACCACGGACGTCGACACGACAGGATCGATGTTGTACGCAGTGAAGGCGTCAGGCAGCAAACCGTTCGTTGGATCTGTGAAAGTTGTAGCCAACGAAGAATATGACACGTACTCGAGGATAGGCGCTCCTACGTTCGCGTCAGTTTCAAACGACATAGCGTTGCTGTCTTCGAGCTTGAGAAGCGCGATATTCGTGACGAAAGACTACGTACAAACTGTGAGTTCAAGCTTGCACAACATAGTGAATTCTACCAACATAAACTTGACAGATTTGATCACGTCGACTAGCGCATCTCTTGGACGTGAATTGACGAGAGCTAGACAATTCACCGAAGGTCGCTGGAAGATAGAAGCGACTGGCGGCGACGCTTACAAGATGGTTTTCTACATGTTGGACGGAGTCACGCCTCTGAGGAAGTTCAACCTCAAAGACGCTGTCGGCAATCCTACAGTAAACAATCCGTTTGAAAGAGATCCGGAGTAAAATAAAATGTCTAATTTTGTGTTTGACGATGAAATTTTGGTGGCTGGAAAGGTCGACCTCGACACTTTTCCAGCCGTTGCTGCGATCAACAAAATATTGGGTACAGAATGGAACGTTCTCTCTGCTGATTTGACTGATCTTAGCAACGCCATAAAAGCGGGACAGTTCCATGGTCTTGAAAACAATCAAAGTGCTTCGTTGTCTACAGCTGGTGGCGTGAATCTTAGGTCAAACTCAGGAACGCTTGAAGTTTCAGAGAATGGCGCAGCGTACGCCGTGATCCGTAGATTACCGAGTTCCGGACCTCCGAGCGGACAGGTTCTAGTTTGGAACGGAACAGACTGGGTGTCTGGAATATTGTTCTCTGATTCTGACGATTCGTTTAGTCTCGGCGTTTGGACGTATGACGATGGTACTGAGACACAGACAGCTCCGTTTGGCACACGTGTCACTGACGGTGTGACAGAATGGCCCATTTCAGGCATGCTAAACTGTGGAGTCGTGCGCATAGAATCATATGCAGTTTCTCCAGTCACCGTCACAGCCGATCCTCCGATATTGGCAAGTCAGCCAAGTTATGGCGCTGGAGGCGCTGTTCTGGTAGTCAACAGAGGACCTCAGACTGTGACTTTCAGCACTGGTACTTCGCTAGTGCTCAAAACAGCTACAATTTCTCTTGCGACAAACGATTCGTTTTCAATCGTGTGGGATATGAGCACATCGTGTTTCATTGAGGTAGGTAGGAGCGTTGCTTAATGCCCGCTCCCGGTCCTCTCGCGTGGGTTTTTGGTCCAGCTCCGGCTTCTCTGCTGACTGGATCGCAAACGATAATAACCATTGGGCTCGGAGGCGCCAGTCAGCCAACTTCAGGTTCGTTTCTTGTTACAAAGGGCTACGGAGGTCAATTCACCCCTCCCAGTGCGAGCGTTCCATCGTTGCGTCACATCGACAACAGATTCTTGTTGTTCGAGAGAGGGATCAAGTTCGGAAACGTTCCCGCCGGAAATCCAGTGTTCATGTTACAAGAAGGCATTCGAACTTTTCATGTCAACAGCGTGGAGACTTTCGCCATGCCCAACAGCGACGTGATAGACAAGAGTGGAAAAAATTGCGGTGCAATCAAGTTTCGCTTCAGAGATTACAGACACGCGCCTACTCCTGGCTCGATTTGCGTCTCAGAGTACAGAAACGTAGACGAATTCGGTAACACGATCTTGTCGTTCACTGGCAAACGTCATTGACATTGTCGCCTGACTCTCTAATTATCAGAGATTGGCGCAGAAGAGCAAACAAAACAGCCAATATGGTTTTATGTCTTCTAAATCCACGTGTGACGGCGACCTTCGAGCTTAACGTAGAATGCGTGTAGAGAGGTAATCGATGGCTGACAACTTTGGTGTGTACGACCTGACAGCGAATGTCGAAACGTTGGCTTCGTCTTCGCTTTACGATGCTCTCGAGCCGCCGTCTGGCAACATCAACTTGCGTAGGCTTCCAGAACGTTTGGAGAGAGATCACAACGAGATTGCAGCGTCGACTGGATCTTTCGGGTTGAGAAGCACATTCGTTTTGCCAGAGCTTTCTTCGTCGATGCACGAAGTGACGTCGTTGAACGCGTTCTTCAGCGGGACGACTAGATTGGAGAACACAGCAGTTCCTGCAAGCGGCAACATGTTCTACTCGAAGCAGCAGAGATTCGTCAAGTCGACGTACAAGCTCACCGCTTCAGCAGTTCTTCCAGTCATTCCAGCGATCCAAGATCATGGACCAGCGACAGACGAAAACTTGGATCGCTCGTCGTACGTCAACGGGTTTGTTCCGGTCTCTGGGTCTTACAGAAACACGACGATCTTCGATCCCAGCGTGTTTGAGATAGACGTTCCTGAGTACGGAAAGATAAGGGACGTGAAAGTGTGGGTCGAGTTCGTTCATGACCATCGAGGAGGACCCGGGTCTGGGTCGTTCGCTGGAAATCCGTTTCTGAAGGGAGGAACTGGAGCAACTGGCTCGTATTACAAACAAGGTTTGCAGGGTGTTCAGCTAGCGTTGCGCAGCCCAAACGTCGATTTCAAGTACGCACATCCTCTGTGGAACGATCCACAGACGTTCAGATACGACAAGTGGCCCAAAGTCACTCTCCAGGAGAGATATAAGAAAGTTCCAGATCTTTTGAGCAATTCGTATCTTCTTTGGGCAGGTCATGCTTGTGAAGAAGACCTCGGAATGACGCTTGGAAATCAAACAGCGTCATTACCAGACAAGTATTTTTCTTCTTTGGACTTGAGTTCGTCATCATTTGATTGCTATGATTTTCCATATTGCACAGGTTCTCAAATAGGAAAAAGTAAAATAACGGGTTTGTCAGTTGCAAAAGATGCTTCTTCATATGATTTGCTTTATACTGACGCGAAAATTCAAACTCCAAATGTCTGGCAGTTAGTTAGTACACACAGAGATTTTGATAATCCAAACATGAAAGTTGATAATTTCGTAGATGCTTTAGCATATAGTCCTCATTCTTTACGTATTAGAAAAAAGAATGGCAAAATGTTTGCTTTCACTAGATCTGCTCCAGGTAAAACAATTCTCTATACTAGACCAGACAAAATAGACAGCAAGTGGCAATATCCAACAGGTTCTGCTTTGTTGTCTGCCACTTCATTTCCAACTATAATCAGTTCAGGAGTTCTTGAAAGCGTTCACACTGCTACAATTTCTGGTTTGACGGGAATATCTTCTGCCCATGTCGGTAAGCTTCTTGATTTTTCACAATACGGAACTTTTTTGTATCAACCGAACAACGCAATATTCAGAATAAAGGCGTTCGAATCGCCAAACGTCGTGATCGAATCTTGGTCTGTGAAACCACAAACAGCTAACGCGCCATTTCTGTGGTACGTTTATGACGACGTTGGTACTAGAGACGAATGGCACTGGAACGCGGATGGCGATGCAGATATGGCTGTGGACAGTAACGGAATTCCTCATTTCGTGTCTACGGGTTACAGAAGTGAATTTGATAGTAACGTTTTGAATTATGGATTTTCAGGTAGTTTAAACAATAACACTGGTTCATTTCTGTACAGGATGATTGATCACGAACATACAGATTACAACGATGGTTTTGTTTCAAGAGATTGCGGAAGATATGCAAAAATAGAAATAGACGCTAATGATAGAATTCATGTAGCTTATCAAGATGCGAAAAACAATGCTGTTAAATACGCTTACAAAGATTTGTCATACGACATAAATGATACTTTTTCTTTGGAATTTGTGACTTCAAGTTCAGAAGACGTCTTTGTTCCATTCGCTACATACGAATTTCCTTTTGGTTACTCTGGCATAGCCAAATTTTGTGCAGAACAGATATCTTTAGCAGTGAATCCAAAAACTCAAAATCCGTATATAGCGTGGGCTGATTTTAAAAGAGAAGATCAATCTTCCGTATACATGCCTGGTAAGGATATTGTTTATTTGGCGAAACGTGAAAATGGAGTATGGATTTCAGAAAAAGTGGCAGAATTCACAAACGTGATTGGTACTTCGAAAATTACCCCATCAGTTTTGAAGTTTGGACAATGTTTGCATCTTGGTTTTGACAACGAAGCAACGCCAATCATCACAGTTAAACATCATGATGTCAATGATCTCTTGTACAACAATCCAAGAGATGCTTTAATGGTTTTTAAGTCAAGCTCTGTTGGTTGGGCGAATGACACAACGTACAAAGCTAAGAAATCCATTCTTTCTAATTTTAGCACTGGTTCTATAGCCGATACTACATTTACGACAGATTCGTTTAATAATGTTCATGTGTTTTCGACTTTTCAATTTTATGGATCTGGTTCTTTCAGTTCTAGGTTCGCGTATTTGAACAAAAAGCATCTTGACAATTTGTATACTTTATTCGTGTCAAAATCGTTGGATATTCCTCTTGGAAAGTATTTTGATTTTGACACAGATATCGATATGAGGACTATCTTTGACGACAGTTCGCTAATATCAAACACAAGACATCTCGATAAATATTTTGACTTTGCTAACGAACAAAACGTAGGGCCGTCAACAATACCTGGACAGATTTTAAGACGACACGACGCGTATCCAAGTCCGTTTTCTTCATCAATTAATTTTCTCAATAATATCTTCGATCAATATAACTACTTGCCTATTCAATTCAATTTGTCAAGAAATAATCACATGTCGGGAGCTAATTTCCCATGGTTATACGATGAGAGAATATCAAAAGGAGCTTTCGAAGATTTTCAAAGTTTATTTTTTGGTCAAGTTCTTACATCTGTTCCTTACGGTTGGCTGACAGGTGGCGGCGGTGCAGCCGCTGTCAACGAATTTCCTACGACCGGTTCGAATCTAGGTCCAAACAACATTCAACCAGTATATCCATTGCTTGACGATGTGTACGTTGAGAAGCTTTACGACGAGCCTTCTACGTCGTCATTTTATACGTTCCCGTCAAGACATGGAAAGGTGATCGGTTTTAGACCTGGTCTTCGCGGAACAGAAGTTCACGGCAAGTGGAAGTTGTTGCTTGGCGTAGCTGGCGACGAGACAGGTGGAACTGTCAAAGGAAATCTTAGAGCAGGAGTGTTCTTTAGACAATTCAGACTTGAATTTTTGCTCGACAAGGGCGAAGAAGTCACAAACAAGTCGTTCGTGTCTAAAGACAGAAGATTCAAGAAGGTTGTGCCTAGATCTTTAGGCAGAAGGCTAGTTCACTTGCTTTCTGGATCTGCGTCGTGGGACATAGGAATCAACGGAGTGTTCACGAATGCAAGCGACGACTATGGAGCAACTGTTGGTATATCAGACGACGCTGGGTCAGACAGATTCGCAGTGTTTTCTAGATTGACTGGTTCGATAGTCGATATACTATCTGGATCTGGTCGCTTGGAAAGCGTACAAGGAACGTTCTTGCACAACGAATTCGGCACTCCTTTCATTCCAATATCGTCTGGTTCTTCGACTGTTCCTTCAATAGACCCGTTCACTCAAGATGAGATAGCGTTGTCGAAGCAGGCGTTGAACGACACTCTCAATCAAACGACTCTGATCGCGAAAGACAACACGCTTAGTGCTCACCTCACTAGAGCGAAAGCTTTCAGGACTACTAGAGACATCATGATAGATAACGTGAAATTGTCTGACAAGTGAAGCTATTTACGTAAAGAGGATTTTTGATTGGCTGGATTTCTTGACAGAGAGACTAGGATCGAAGACGTCGTTTTGACGAATTACGGCAAGCGTCTGCTTTCTACTGGAGATCTTCACTTTTGTTTTTGGGCTCCATCTGACGACGAGATAGACTACGATCCAGTCGTTTGCAACAGCTCGTCTATGACTGACGTTCAGCTGAGCGAATCTATAAGAGCTAGCATAGAAGATACACCCGTCAGAGAAGCTGTACACGGTTACAGAGATTTCAACAGCGAATATGAAGATTTTACGAATATTCAAAGAGTGATGTTTACGAAAGCTCAAACTCAAGACAATCTGCCTAGAGCCAAATTTCCAGTTGACGCAGATAGAACTATATCTACGAAACAAAGAAAAAATCAAACGTTGTATGTCGAAAGCAACCCTAACACTAAAAACGTGATAACTGAGATTGTTGACGGAGGAGTAGAGAGATTCGATTCGTCTTTCTTTGTTCTTGAATTCGACTACGAAAACGGAAGCTTTCCGCCTGACTTCAATTCAAACGGATTTAGATTAGAAATTTTGAAAAGCGGTTCTTCTGGATTCAACGAGATGACTGCTAAAAGAGATATGAGCAACGATTTGTCGTTTGACAGCAACATCAAGATTTTCACTGGAGTGAAGAGGTAATAACTTGCCGACATTCGTAGACAGAAGTGTCGTGAACACTTCGATCAATATCAGCTCTGACGTGAAGAAGCGCTCGATCACGAATGGCTCTTCTTCTAGAAAATTTGCGTCTGTCGACGATTCGAGAGAGCAAGAAAAAAGAAGTGTCGTGACGAAGTCTAATACTGAACATGTTGCAAACGAAAATTCTTCTGACTTGAGTATTGCGCTTGATAGTATAACGAGAAACGCCAGACAAGCTCTTGATTATACTAGAAAAAAGATGATGGATCAGGATGCAAACGCTGACACGAAAACAACAAAAAACGTTTCAGAGAGCGACAGCACTTTCACGCAAAACGATTTGTCTAAGGACTTGTCAAATGATGTGGCGTCAGTACGCGCTGCCATAGACGGTCTTTTCCAAGACAACATTTTCGAAAAGGCGTCGACGACACCAGAGATGATTGCGTTCAACAACGCAATCCCTAAAATATTTTGTGTAACGATTGATGTAAAGAAAAACATGGGAGCCGTCGACTGCTTTTTTGCTAAAATAAAGTTCGTGCTAAAAAAATCTGACGTAAAATCAGGAAAAATAAAAGCGTTCAGATTGTTCAGATCAACGACAGTGAATCCAACTTTTGAAAGAGGAGCTCCACCCGTAATATCGATACACGGTCTAGAAAGGATATCTGCGTTAAACTCTAGAACTAGATGCAAGGGAATTGATCAGCTTTCGTCTGTCATAAGACGATTCAGCGAGAGCAACATATTGTCTTCTGTATCAGTGTTGTCTCCGATAGACGTAGAGACTAACAGACGCATGTCTACTGAGTTATCTCATTCAAGTGGTTCCATTAACTCAGCCGCCAACAAGTCAAATGACACGTCTTTTTCGAATGTGTCGTCGTTTTTAGACTCAGACAAATTTTCGTCTCTTGACGCTAGCGTTACTCAAAACTTGAACGTTATAAGAAATCTTAGAAGAACAGACACTTCGATGTCCTCGATCAACACGTCAAAAAAGACAGTGTTTCATACGACTAAACCCAACAGTTTAAGAACGTTTGACAACGATTCTTCTGCTAGATTTGTTATAGTAAACGACGGCGACAACAAACAAGAATTTAGAGAGTTATCTATTCTTCCACTTGACGGACAAAATTTTACTGAATCTGGTGACTTCGTATTTTACGAATTCATGGATCAAACTGTAGAGTTCGGGAAAGGATTCAAGTACTTTCTCACGTCAGTAGACAACGATATGGTTGAAAGTGTCAGGTCACCGATCGTTAACGTAACGATCGAAGGCATAAGAATTCCAGAGAGACCGAAGAGCGCTACGACTTTTAGAGTGTCTAACGGAGTCTCAATCAACGTCGTCGTAGACGATCAGATGGTTGAGAAATTTGAAATTTTTAGAAAAGAAGAAAATTCTTCAAACGATGAATCTGTGATTTCAAGAAATGTGTCTGATTTTAATGGATTCAACGTCGGCGAATCGTTGTCTTCATACTCTAAAAATGGATTCGTGAAAATCGGCGAATCGCTGAACGGTCTGGCAGGACAAGGAGGAACATTTTACGACGTGACAGCTCGTCCAGGAAGAACGTACGAATACAGAATTTATTCTGTGGATGTTTTTGGAAACAAATCAGAAAGTCCGCTGACGAAGAAGTTTTTCGTCAACGATCCTATGAAACCAAATGAATTGCTTAAACCGACAATGACAGTCGAAGTAGACTCAAATACAAAAAAAGCTAGATTGACGTTTAAGTGTTCTGACGAAAGAGTGAAGACGCTTTTCTTGGGAAGAAGAGATTTGACGCTATGTCAAAATGCGTTTACTGTTCCTTCTCAGACTAACGCTTTGAAGTTTGGTAATTCAGCGTTCGGCGAAAGCAACTACTATTACGAAGACATCGTGCTTCGCGGTGAGAATAAAGATGTTTCATGGACTGGAATGTTTGAAAATTCGTTGAAGGCCATGACGTTCATAGATTTGACCTCTAAGCTAGATCATGTGTATCAATACCGTTTGCACGGAGTAGACTCGTTTGGCAATGTTACTTCGTTCGAGATGAGCAAGACGATTTTGATATCTAATAGACCGACGCTTGATACTCCAGTTAATTTGACTGCTCAAACGATACTGGGATCAAACTTTTCTTTGAATTCAGTACGATTAACATGGAACGACGCAAATCAAGATTTTTCTTCAGAAGACAATGTCGGTTCACAAAATGCCCTGGCTGATACGTCAGTCAGAACGTTATACCAGCTTGAGAGACGCAAGCTAGGACAAGAAAGATGGGACAAGTTTCCGTTGATGAGCGGAAACTTTTTTGTAGATCAAGTTGTACAATTCGGAACTGTTGACGTAGCGCCGTCTTTTCGTCCTTCGTTCGTTCAAGAAAACAACACGTATGCGTATAGAATAAAATCGGTCCAAACTGGCAGTTTCATAAGCAACTTCAGCGACGAAGTCAACGTCTTCGCTGGTCTTCCAGCAGTCGAACCGACAAATTTCGTCATCAAATTCAGCGACATAAGAGTAAGACCATTCTTTGTAGTTCTCAACTGGAACACTCCGAACAACTCTGGAGTGATTGATCAATGGGAAATTCAACGCGTCGCCGTCAACAACTTTGCAGCAAACGGTTTGAGTGCATACGGCGAGCTCGATTTCAGTAATCTTGACTTCGAAGATTTTAGAATCGTGTTTAGAGAATCAAGCAGATTTACTTCAGAACAACTTGATTCGTCCAGGAACATGTCTTCTTCTTTGTTCGTAGGTCAACACTACATGCAAGATACTGATGTTTCATTTGGTAACACTTTCGTTTACAGAATTCGTGCTGTCGGTGTGTCTGGAGATTCGTCGAATTGGGTTTACAGAGGAATAAAGCTTACTGAGGAGATTTCGCAAAACGTTATTTCATTTTTGATAGGCGACGCTTCTAGAAATGAATTGTCTACTAGTTTTACTCAGATAGTCGTGAAAACAGGCGACGAAGACAAAACATCTTCATTCTCTTTACAACCTGCATATTCAAAGCCTAACACTACAAGAAAAATTTCGAAGTCTTCTAATGTTTCGTTAAGGCCTGAGCAGGTTAGCACTTTCGATTCGCGTAATACTACGAGTGTAGCAGCTGCGACAAGAAACGATATTCTTAACGGCAATGAATCGGGGTGGAGCAGATGAGGATCAAAAAATATGTCTAGCTTCGCGATTAACACAAAATCTGAAGCAGTTGCTGCAGCTCAAGGCGCTGTCAAAGTTGCTAGCACTGTGTTTTTTGGCATGAAAGAGAAAAATGGTTCTAACAAATTTCTTGTTTTGAACTTGATCGATGCGTTTCACAAACCACCCTCTGCGATTTCTTCTGAATATATTTCAGTTGTATTTGCAGCAGCGTCAGTTCTTAACGTGACATATCCAAGCATTGGTAGTCTGTCTGAAAAGACTGGAGCCGTGGCGAAGGGTGCAATAGCAAATTTCGTCGAAAAAGGATCGCAAACGTCTAAGGACATGCAGATGTACACGTCTGCAGCCATGGACTCAGAAGAAAAAGTAAGGAACGCAGTAAACGGTTGCAGAAACGATATCTTCGATATAGCTAATCACGTTAATTCTTTCATAGCTAGAGCCAAAAGTGCAGGATTTATTCCCAAGGAAAATCCTTTTCTTAAAATCGCGTCGTTCAACATCAACAGACCCGGCTTCTCTCCAGTCGAAATTACAGAAGATCAATCTCTTCAGTTGATAAAAGACATCAAGATATATCTTCAGCTGATAGAAGAGGAAGCGTCTGGCAGAATTAACATAGAAGCACAGAACTCATCGCAGCTCAGTTCAGCTACGTTGTCGCTAAGTGGGTTCGGAGGAAATGCAGACACATCAATATCTTTGTCTAATTTTTTGCTTAATGCAGACGATGTAAAGAAACAAAAAGCAGAAGAAGCGCTGTCGATGTTTGACTTTTCTAAACGTTTACCGAAGATACTTTTTACTGCTGAGTGGGCTCCTAGCGGCGAGACAAAAGGAACAATCGTAGGGTGGAAAAAGATTTTTGACGCGTCAGGCTACATCGTGAAAAGAACAAGCTTGTTTAGCGGCGAAGTAGTTATGTACGCGTTCACAAATGACGAGATGAAAGCAGACACTGACAAATTGTTTGAATATGTCAACACTTGGATCTTGTCGTTTTACGACAACATAGATCCTAAGTCAATCGTGTTTTTCATAGACACGAATATTTCAGTAGATTGTTACTATCATTACGAATTGCAGGCGTATCAGCTTCAAAATGTTTTGCAAGGTTCTCTTTTCAATGTCGATACTTCTCCAGCACGCATTTCTACTTTGCAAAAATCAGATATCAGAAATCAGTTGGAGAAATTAGATCCAGACTTCATCGCTCAGGTCATAGCGAGAAATGCTGCTGGATCGGCAGGATCTAAATCGTCTAGTGCGCTGTCTGACACGATTAGTCCGTATCCAGTTTTATCTCACGTGTTGCTTGGAGATAGCAAATACGACTGGCTGCTGGCAGCTTTGAATATCAGGCAATCTGTGAACAGAGGAGATTCGAAAGAAACAACTAGAAATTATTCTTATCTTTCGGCTCAACTTGACTTCATACTTTCACAAGCAAGCGCAGGAAACTTTTTGCTTCCTAAGAACAACAACGTAAGCGAAATAATGAACAGAATCACTGACGCGATAGGCAAATACGGAGTTACACAAGTGATTGAAGACATTCTACAGGAAACGGGAGCTTTATACTTTTTCGATGGGAAGGATCCAAAAAACAATGTCTTGTTCGGCAGCGTAGACTATATCGGTAGATTCGCTGACAAGCTGTCAGTTAACTACGACTCAAACAAAGCTAGCTCTGGTCTTGTTGCTGTAGTAGCTGCTGCGATTGATCCTGAAACTGCTACATTGGACTTGAGAACTCTTGCTACAAATTTGCCGATGCTTGTATCTGGTGAATTTGTTAGTACTAAGGAAAGCTTGTCTAACGCTTCAGTTACAACGGAATTAGAGATACCTACGCGTGACAAGTCGTCTAGCAACACTGAATTTCTTAGCAAGCTTGGTGCCTTAGACAACGGAGTAGTTGATTTGACGACAGCTGATGGCGTAGGAACATTCATGAGGGCGCTGAGAATAATGTCTGACATAGGTTCCTCGCGTGGGTCGCCAATCGTGACATCGTTTGACGATTTTGTGCCAGATGTCATTGAACCAAAAACTCTAGCTGACGCCAAAAGCAATCTGCCAGTAGCAGGAGATGGAAAAGCAGTAGTAATCAAAACGACTACTGCAACGTCTAGTCAAGAAGTATCTCGTGCAATCGTTAGCAAGTCGAAAGAACGAAAGACATAAATTTGGAGATTCGTTAGATGGCCATAAAGCTTAGCGGCATGGGTGCATTAGCAAACGCGTCTATGAACAGAACAAGAGTAGACGTTTCAGATACTCCTTCGGTTAACGAGACTACGACAAAGAATGTTCAAACTGCTGCAGCAGATAACGCCAGCGCAACAACTACTACAAAAGAATTTTTTGCGCGAACAGATTCTGGTCAAGAAGCAGCACCTGTTGTGTCTGCAGATAGTCCTGTACAAACTACCGTTAGAAGAGTAGCTGTCAGCATAAACAACGTACCTCCTGACTTAATAGTGACAGACACTGGCGTAAAACCCAAGAAGTTTTCTGCAGTTTCTGCGAAAGCTCCATTTGAAACTTTGTTCAACGCTTTTGATATAGAAGCTTTTCCTTTTTACAATTTTTGGGTAGCTGACGAGCTTGCTAACGATAAGGACGAGCTTGGAAACAGAAAGCTCGATGAAGTTCCGAGGTACGTCAAAATCGCGTGGAATTCTGCGCCAGCTACACGTGACGATGATTCTAGCGCTGCTGACGTTAGCAAACGACGTATAAAATCTATTCTTTTTTCGAGAGAGATAGAAAGAAAAAATTCATTCTTTTCTAGAGGCATAAGCTTTACTCCTTCGCATTTGCAACCATCTGGTTTTTCAAAAGTAAAAGGAATTTTGTCCAATGGTCATCTCGCTCCAGGAGTGCTCGAAACAGTAATAGACATGCCCGTGAACAACGGAGTCGGAACGTTCAAATCTTTTTCTCAGCTTGACGGCACTGAGTTTCTTGATGAAGACGCGTTTTTGAACAATCGTAGTTTGGATGGCATCTCAATTCACGAACTTAAGTCTCAAGCGCAACAGATCACTAGCGGTTTGTTAAACGTTTTCTCGAATGGCAATACTATCGTAGCTAAGTCGATGGATTCGCTTAAGATGAAGACAGACGTCGTCGATCCTTCGTCATCGAATGTCAGTTATTGCGCAAACGCAGCCTGGGGTTCAAAAGACACTACACAGGATTTGGTAAGAGACAAGATTTCGTTAGTGACTCAGCCTACGTCTATCAACGTAGTGAAGGATTTGCTTCACATCAAAACAAAATTTGTTGATCCATCTATCGGAGGCGCGATCGGCAAAAAGAAAGTGCAATCTGTCAACAGTCCTCATCAAGCAGAGACAATGGCATGTTTGTCGTATCAGCTGCCAAATCTCGAAGTTTTGTCAAGAACTAGCTTAAGAGAAAACGTAAAAATAGACGTTTTGACAGTTCCATCGCCGAAGATGAAAAGACTTGAATACATCGGATATGTAATAGAAAAATATGTCAAGAATGATTCTGGCGTATTCGTGAAGATAGACGAAATTGACATTCCGTCGCCTGAAGCCAACTTCTACATCGACACGAAAATTTTGTACGGAAAGACGTACAGATACAGGATGAGATCAATAATTCGTTGGACAAGAAATTCAGTGCAAAATCAAGAGAACAAGACAGCGAATTCTCAAACAAAAAAAATGAGTTCTTACGAAAGCGCGTTCGTGGGCGGCGAGTGGAGCATGAATTGGACTTACGCATCAGTGATAGACATTCAACCGCCCTTCCCGCCAGACGAAATAACTGTAAGACCTGAATCTCATAAGAAAAGAATAGTTGTGACTTTCAGGCTGCCTGAGAATTTGCAAAGAGACATCATGAAGATGGTTCTTTTGAGGAAAATCAGAGACAGCAACGGCAACGATGTATCTGAGTGGACGAAAGTTACGGAATCTAATTCGTCTGGTATAGATCTTGAATTTGCTCCTGGAAACGTGTTGTTCATAGACAAGGATGTAGATTTCGTGCAGACGTCAGGAAAAAAGTATGTGTATGCTGCGCAGTGCGTGTCTCTTCACGGAGAATATTCTACGTTGTCTGAACAATTTTGCACGTCGCTCAACGAAGATTACTTTTCAACGGGCGAAAATCCAGTAGAATTTGTTTCTTCTTCTGGAGTTAGACCTGAATATTTTGGTGCTTTTTCAACTATACCTAACAGAACAACGAAGACTGACGTCATTTTGTCTGCTCCGTTGTCGAGGAACGGAAAGTCAGCGGGAACTGCTGCACTTGTCGTGTCTGGTAGAAACGTCGTTGGCAACACTGTCATGAACGATTCAGATTATATCGTGAGGGCGACGTCTTTGGACACTGGTGAAAAATGTGATACACCGTTTAACGTTTCGTTCGTCGCGATGCCGATAAAGCAATTCATATCTCCTGCGAATTTCATGATACAAACTCACACGTCAGTTGGAAAGAATTCAAACGAATACGAAACCATAAACGATTCGTTGAATACTACTCTGAAGACTCTGCTAGATGCTTCTATGCTAGACACTGGTAACGAGGAAGAAGAGGTTCTTCCTAGAGACAGAGCTCTACCCGGTGAACGATGGTAAAATATTGTGTATGAATTGCTATTTAGCTATGACGAAAAGAGGAGATTGAAGACATGGGCTTTGCCGACAACAGCGGGGAAATTTTCATTGATGCAGTTTTAACCGACGAAGGTCGTGAAAGACTTGCACGCAACGATGGAAGCTTCGCGATAGTGAGATTTCGTCTTGGCGACGATGAGATAGACTACAGATTTTGGAACGAGCTCACTGGAAGCGATTCGAAAGATCGAAAGATTCTAGATACTCCAATTTTCGAGGCGTTCACGAATGAAGCTGTGGCTTTGAGATATCCGCTCGTGTCAGTCAGAAACGCCAGGCTGCAGTTTCTTCCGACGATGGTCGCGAAACCGAATAGCGTCGTGTTGCGTGAGCAAACAGATTCGATAGGCGGCGGCGTTGACGTGACTGTCAGTCAGGAAATCGCTAGATCACAGACGATTCTCCCTGCAGAGATAATTGACGTCAACTATTCTGTCGAAGTAGACAACGACCTCATCTACGTGTCTGGTGAAACTCCTCTTTCTATAACTCCGTTCGGAACTGCTAGATACATGATTTCTGCGGCTGCTGGAAGGCAGACTGCAGCTGGCGGAACTGAATGTAAGTTCAATCTCAGAGTGCAGACGTTGACTACTGAAGCGTTTGACGTTCTTGTAGGAACAAACATCGTGAAGCCAAGAGCTATCGAAACTATGGCTGTCGTGACGGGTCAGCAAAGCGGAATGAGTTCACGTGTGCCGATCACGATAATAGAATTCGCCACGTCGTAAGGGAGTGTGACAAATGTCGCTTAAGTCTTTTGATCTCAGTAACGATGTGGCGTCAGTCGTGTCTTCCATAAACGAAGTCGTGATAGTGTCGAGTTCGATTTACGCGAACGACTTGAACATCAAGTATTTCACTAACATAGCTTCTTCGTCTGCTGGAGCAGATCTCGGAGGTTACTGGCAGACGGTGTTTGATTCGTCTCCGACGAGCTCGTTCAGCACGGCTATCATGGACATGACGTACGGTTACTCTACTGGTTCTTCGTACAATCTTCCTGTCACGTCGACGAGTTCACAGAACGAAAAGATAAAGATATACAGGCAGATGGCTTCGACTTTGCTCGGCAATCCAGACGCGTTATTCACGATCAACGGTTCAACTGCCACTGAATGTTTCTTCATCCTGGTGAAGAGAGGCATACAGAAAGATGAGATCAAGAAGGGCAGTACAGCGCTCATTCTCAACAGAACTTCTGATTCTGTCACTGGTTCCGACGACGGCGCAGTCGTGAATTTCAAGCAAACTGTCGGCGGCGACTACGCGATACTGAGCGACGACTTGGACAACGAGTATGGTCAGGTGTGGTACAACGCTGGCATGATTGTTCTTGGAGCGACTGCGTCGTGGCCTGGAGACACTCCGTGGTCAGGTTCAAAGACGTTAGAGGAACTCGAAGTTTCAGGCACCATCAATCAGAATGTAGACGGTCTCAGAAATCACATCGATAAGATCGCTCTTCATAACCAGACGAACTTGTATTCGACGATTTTCTTCTGCAGGGCTTACAACTCAGAGTTCAATTACTCGAGCAACCCGACGTTCGTCGACGACAACAAGAGAATCAGAGTGACTTCTGGAAGCAACATTCTCTCTACCAGGGTCTACATCACTACTATCGGGCTGTACGATCCAAACGACAACCTTCTCGCCGTCGCAAAATTAAATCGTCCGATAACGAAAAGTCCCGATACAGAAGCAACGTGCCGAATTCGTTTGGACTATTGATTTATTAACAATATCAATAGGTTATAAACAAAGGATTGAAAATTGGTCTCTAGATATCTTATTTATGGATTGATAGATCCAAGAAATTGTCAACTTCGATATGTTGGCAAATCAGCTAACGGGCTGACACGTCCCAGACAACGACATCATGCAATATGTTGGTCGTGGGAAGAGAATTTGTTACGAGATAATTTGAAACCTGAAATAGAAATTTTGGAAGAGTTTGAAGAAAAACATGATTTGAATGACGCTGAGATATTTTGGATATCTTATTTCAAAATGATAGGCTGTAATCTGACAAACATTTCAAAGGGAGGCGATGGAAATGTTTGTCTTAAGGGTGCAGAACATCCAATGTTTGGAAAGCATCATTCTGATGAAACAAGGAAAATCTTGTCTACAAAGGCAACAGGAAAGAAACTTTCAGATTGTGCAAAGAAGAAAATAAGCATGAAAGTAAAAGGCGAGTACAACGGTAGATTCGGAAAGAAAAATTCAGAGTACGCAAACTTGATTAATGCGTTAAAACATTCAAAAGCAATTGTCTGTTTGAATGACGAAAAAGTATTTCAGTCTGGAAAGCTAGCTGCGAAATTTTATAATATCAATCCTACGTCAATTTGTCATATTCTTAAAGGTAGATGCAAATCGACAAGAACAGGTCTTAAATTCGCGTTCGTCGAAAACAACGGAGTCTTCTGATGTCGTGCTTCGCTAAGTTCGAAAAGAACGATATCACGTTTTCGAGCATACACACTCGTCCAAGAGTGTCTGTGAAATACGGTGTGAATGGCTGGGAAGGAAACACGGGAGTTTCAGCGTCTCTCAGCTTGTACGGTGGGATAAGAGGCAGAAACGACGTCAAGTATTCGAATTTTCAATCTTCTGGGTTGGCGATCTATCCACTTGACCCGCTGGACACTCATAGCATAGACAAGGTAGTGTTTGTTTCGGGTTCGTATCCGTCAACTGGCTCTATTCGATTCTTCAGATGCAGAGACATAGATTCAGCTCCCACTGACACGAATTGGTTCGACGAACATTTCAGACCGATAGAACTGTTGTACGACTATAACAGTCAACTCGATTCGAACTATTTTTTGGGAAATTACGACTTTTACTCCGCCATGTTTCTGGACGACGGAAGCGACGCAGCGAGACGCGGGTCCTACTTCGTGTTCTCAGGAGCATTTCCAGACACTCCAACTGGTTTGACGTCGTCGTTCACCGTTGAAGCCCTCGTCAAGACAGTTCCATTCGGCACGTCTTCGCTAATTTGTCCGACTATCATGTGTCAGCAGGGAGTGTGGAATGTTCACGTCAACTGCGATATGTTGGCCGTTGGCACTGAAGCTTCTCCGTTTTCCGTGGGGTCAGCGGCGACGTTTTTGGAACCAGGTGTGTGGAAACATGTGGCCGTCGTTTTCAGTGCCTCTCAGAGTGCCACGATTTGGATAGACGGAGAATACGCAGACACGTTCGTTTTGTCTGGCGGCTTGCAACCGTATTCTGGAACTGTTCAACCAGGAGGTTTACCGTTAGTCGTAGGTTCGTACGTAGACCACACGGGCAGTGCAGTCCAAGGAGGCTGGAACGGTTTCTTGTTTGACACTAGAGTGTGGAACAGAGAACTGAGTGCAGAAGAGATCGCGACAAACAGCAACGTTACATTGTTCAATTCTTCTTCGCTTGATTTGTTGCACTACGCTCGTTACAACGACGGTCCATACGGAGTAGCTCACGGGTTTGTTTCTGGATCTGGAACGTTTGATCACAGTCCTTACGCTAATCACGGACAATCTGTGGCGTGGTCTTCAGCCAACCAGATACGTTGGCAACCAAATGATCACCCGACGTTCGTGACTAAAAGAAACAAGATCAACATGTCGATGAAAGACATTCGTGTGATACACGTTCCAAGCATGTTTTACGGTTCTCAGATAGACCCTGGAAGCGTGAGTATCATCGACGGAGTATACGATCTCAGGAGAATAGTGAGAACGTTCAACGATGACGGACGTGGAACTCTTTACTTGTCTGGTTCTGTGACGAGAGACATCTCGGGAGAAGATTACACCGGAGATACGAGGAAAAAGGTAGGGAATGTGTTCTACACAGAGGGACTGATAGTTCTCACAGATCCAGCGATTTTTGACGTGTTCGACAGGTTTTCTGATTTTTGGGATCCAAACGTGTCAGTTTACGGAGTGTTCGGAGACTTGCTGAGCATAAACTTCAGAGGGCAAGGAAGAGTAGACACGAAGACGTTCAATTGCAGGTTGTCGACAGCTCAGTACAACGCGTCTAACAATCAAACGTTCAGTTACAGAGACACGCAGGGAACGATCGAGACAGACGATGACAGGACTATTGTCAAGAGGAAGGACGGAACGACGTACGTCACTGCTATAGGACTGTACAACGAAGATTTCAAGCTTGTTGCCGTGGCTAAGTTCGCTCAACCGATCAGGAAGAGAGAACGTGACAAGATTAACTGCAAACTGAGAATCGACATCTGATTTTAGAAAGAAGGCGTAATGATATTCGGATTAGACATAAGCACTTCTGTCATAGGTGCCGTGAAGTTTGATAGCTGCGGAAAATTCATAGATTCTGATTACTGTGATCTTCGTAAAGTAGACGGAGATTTGATTGACAAAGCAGCTACTGCAGATGATTGGATCAAAGGGATGGTCAACGACGCTGTCGCAAAAAGAGAGTCTATCGGATACGAACATGACTTTTTCATTGAAGACAGGTTGTCGGGATTCGGCGGAGGCAAGACGATGCAGCAGACGTTGCTCAAGCTTGCAGCGTTCAACGCCACAGTGTCGTACATAGTTTATAGAAATTTCCACGACGCTGGTCTCGGACTCACGATCGAGCACATCCATCCGAGCACAGTCAAAGCGTTTATGAAGAGATTCGGTCTGATAGTTCCAAAGGGCAGCAAGGAAAAAAAGAGATTGACGCTTGAATGGGTTCAAAGAAAAGAGCCGACGTTCAAAGTAGAGTTGAACAGAAAAGAAAATCCTCAACCTTGGTGTTACGACATGGCAGACGCGTACATCACTGCGTGGGCTGGTTTTCACATGAACAAACCGAAAATTTGACAAACTATTTATATCGTGATCTCTCGCGAACGAAAGTTGGTGCTTTTGAGACAATCGTTGCATCAACCTGGCAAGATGTTGGGCCACCAAGAAATAGCGTTTTTTTGTCCCAAGCATAGCGCGAGAGCGAACAGAGCGATAGGACAGTTGAGTATAAATCTCGTTAACGACAAGTTTCATTGTTGGAGCTGTGGATTCGCTGGACCTAACTTGCTTCGTTTGTTTGACAAGCGCTCTCCAGAGTGGAGCGAATACGTTGCATCGTTGTCTGAGTTGAATTCGTTCGTAAAACAAAACAAGCAACAAGACAAAAAATACGACGAGCCCGTGCTTCCAAACGAATTTAGGACGTTGTCTAAAGAATGGAGAAGTCCTTACTTTTCCGCAGCGACGAGTTACTTGAGGTCACGAGGAATAAACAGACGTGAAATTTTGAAATGGAAGCTTGGATATTGTGAAGATGGGAAGTTTAAGAACAGGATCATAATTCCTTCGTTCGACGAATGTGGAAAATTGAACTTTTTCACTGGAAGGTCTTTCTACGATAACGCGAAAAGGTATGACACTGGAAACTTTTGTAAGGACATAATCTTCAACGATTACATGATAGAATGGGATAGAGAGATAACGATTGTCGAAGGTCCTTTCGACGCGTTCAAGGCAGACGACAACGTCGTAGTCTTGCAGGGAAGCATGCTTGATGTAGGTTCGAAGCTATTCTCGAAAATTGTCTTGTCGGGAGTCGACGTTTTATTCGCTCTAGACCCTGACGCGTTTGAAAAGCAACTTGACATCATAGAAGATTTCATGTCTTACGGAGTGAATTGCAGGAGAGTTTGCTTCAACGACAAGAAAGACGTTGGAGAAATGACTGTGGAAGAGTTTGCAGCGATCAAGAAAAACGCCGTCAATGTCTCGTCACAAGCAGACTTGATGAAAGCAAGGGTTCTAAATTGACGTTGAAACTCGTTCACTTCAGCGACGTTCACTTGCGCACTCTAAAATTTCATGATGAATATTCCAAAGTATTCAGCAACTTTTACAACGCGTTAGAAGAAATCAAACCCGACGTCATCGTCAACACTGGCGATCTTGTTCATGCAAAGACTAATCTCAGTCCTGAGTTGGTCGACATGGTTTCACAGTTTCTTAAGTCGTTATCACGATACGCGCCAGTTCATTCTATACTGGGAAATCATGACTTCAACTTGATGAATCCAGGAAGACGTGATGCTATTTCTCCCATCGTTCAAAGTATAAACGACGACAGAATAAAGTTGCACAAGAAGTCAGGGTTGTCGTTCTCTTTAGAAAAAGACGGACAGAAATATAACTTCTGGACGTTTTCGTTAGCAGATCAAGAGAACTACCCTACTCCATCGTCGTGGAAAAAGTGTGATAGCGACGTGAACATAGGACTGCTACACGGAGCTATCTCTACGAGCGTCACAGATCTGAATTGGGAAATGAAAAACGTAGAATATGATTTGGGGATATTTGACGGACTTGACTTCACGTTGCTCGGAGACATACACAAACAACAATTTTTTGAAAACAAGACAGTAGCTTACGCTGGATCGTTGGTACAACAAAACTTCGGAGAAGAAATCGACAAAGGTTTTTTGATTTGGGAATTTGGTAAAAAGCATGAGAAACATTCTGTAAAATCGTTCGTGTTGACCGGAAGCAGAAATTTCTACACTGTGTTTATTCCAGAAGATTTGTCTATCCCTAGTCTGGATATTGTTCCAAATTCACGAATCAGAGTTAGTCCTGTCAGACAGCTTACTCTTATAGAACAAAAAGAGATAGAAAAAGAGATCAAGCGAAAGTATTCTCCGTTTGATGTCATTGTGTTGTCTGCTAACAACATCGGAGAACAAAAAGTAGACATAGACAAGAAATCTGCTTCCATAGAGAACATAAGAAGTACAGATGTTCAAGACAGACTTTTGCGAGAATTTTTTCAAGAAAAGAACGTCGATGAAAAAATTTTAGAACGTGTGATGGAAATAAACAGAAGACTGCAGATAGCTGTAGATCAAGAAGAGTTTTCCAAAGGAGCAAATTGGAAAATAGAAAAATTAGCGTGGAACAACTTGTTCAACTACGGAGAGGGAAACGTAATAGACTTTTCTAAACTAGGAGGTTTGATAGGACTTTTCGCCCCAAACGGGTCAGGAAAATCAAACTTCATAGATGTTATTTTAGAAACTTGTTTTGACCAGACTACTAAGGGTGTGAATAAGAACTTGTTTTTGGTGAATGACAACAAGAGCAGTGCCGCGGCGATAATGGAGATAACGGCAAATGACAGAAGATACGAGGTAGTCAGACAAATAGAGAAGATCAAGTATGGTCATAGAAAAGGATCTGCCAAGGAGTGGGGAAAGACTACTGTAGATTTCGCCTCTGTAGACGAGACTGGTGAAAGACAGCAACATGTAGAAGAACAAAGATCTGGAACAGAAAAAAATATAAGACAGTGTTTCGGCACGTATGAAGATTTTTTGCTAACTTCATTGTTTGCTCAGTGGAATCCACTCGACATCATCAAGGTAAAAGAAACTGAACGAAAAAAAATCATATACAGATTTTTAGATCTTGAGTTCTTCGGAAAGAAAGACGCGCTCGCTAAAGATGAGCACAGAGTAAAGTCTAAACAACTCGAGGAAATAGAAAGTGTTGACTTGGAAAACGTCATAAGCAAACTCGAATCTTCTTTGGCTGCTAGAGAAGACGAATTAGACGACTTGATGGCGAAGATATCTGCAGCAGAAGAAGTCAGAAAAGAAAAAGAAGATTTCATCGTCGAAATAGTCAGCAAAAAGAAAAGCGTCGAAAAAATAACGATGCGGCGATGGGAATCTTGCATAGAAGAACTTGATCAAAAAGCACAAG
>Ga0256868_10000211_pt1 | contig 35700 bp, 30 predicted proteins | sample RVTome_13_FD_187341 | JGI IMG/M metagenome (GOLD analysis project Ga0256868, IMG submission 187341) | Soil microbial communities from uranium-contaminated site in the Upper Colorado River Basin, Wyoming, United States - RVT92D227 HiSeq ...
GGCGAGAATGGCCATCCGTGTTGCGGCTTCGAGACTTCTGGTCCCCTTTTCCTTTGGTACAAATAGCCAGGATGTTGCGGCGAGCGGGGTCATTTCGCCATCGATGACGGCCCGCCCCTCGCCTTCCATGATATAGAAGAATACGTCATGATCCATCCGGCATGGCGGGATGATCTGGCCCGCTTCCAGGCCCATCACTTGGGCCTTGAGGTGGCCCGCTTCGAAAAAAACCGACTTCGTTGGTCCCGTCGTGGAGTACGTCACAAGTTTTGCCAAAAGGTGATGCATCATAGGGCTCTCCTCTCCCGTCCGCATAGCGATCTGCGCGGCCCTCAGGCTCTCTCCAGGATCCAGGCCTTGATCTCCTCCGGACGCGGGATGCGTCCGGAGCTCTTGACCTTGCCGTTGATGACGAGGCCAGGGGTCGAGAGGATCCCGTAGGCCATGATCTTCTTGATGTCGGTGACCTTTTCGACGTCCGCAGCGACGTTGAGTTCGGCCAGGACATTTTTCGTCCGTCGTTCGAGCTCCCCGCATCGGGGACACCCGGGTCCAAGGACTTTGATTTCCATGCTTGCCTCCTTGACCAAATCTTTTTTAACAACGCAGGCTAAAGCCCGCGACGAAGAGCCCGCGGTTACATGCCGGCTGCGATGGGCCGGCCGCGAAGCGGCAGTTCAATGAACGATCGCGCCGAATATCATCCCCGTCACCGTGGCCATGACGACGACGAGGAATATGTAAACGAGAGCCTTTTTTGCGCCCATGATCTTGCCGATGACGATCATGCTCGGAAGGGAGAGGGCCGGACCGGCCAGCAGGAGCGCCAGGGCTGGACCCTGGCCCATACCCGACCCCAGTAAGCCCTGAAGAATGGGAACTTCGGTCAGGGTCGCGAAATACATCAGAGCTCCCGATACCGAAGCGAAGAAGTTCGCCCACAAACCGTTCCCCCCGACCAAACCCGCGATGGCCGAGCTGGGGATGATCCCCTCGTGGCCGGGGCGCCCCAGGAGGAATCCGGCCAGCATCACGCCTCCCAGAAGAAGGGGAAGGATCTGCTTGGCGAAGATCCATATGGAAGACCTCCACTCCTTAAGCTCATCCTTCTTGAACCACGTCACGATCATCCAGGCTAGGGCGGCGGCGAACACGGCCGTGATGATCCATTTCGCTTGGTAAACGAAGTACCAGGCCTTGACCGACGGGTCGCTCTTCGCCCAGTTCATGAAGACCAGGATACCGACCATCGCCCCGATATGCAGGGCCGTCTTCCATAGGGGTCTCTCCTCCGCGCCGCCCCCCCCTGGCACGAATCCCGTGCCGTTGCGGGACTGATCATCATGGGCGCGGAAAAAGAGCTGCATCAGCAGGCCGATGATGACCGAAAAGCCGACGGCCCCGAGGACCCGGGCCAGTCCGATCTGCCAGCCCAGGACCTTGGCCGTCATGATGATGGCCAGGACGTTGATGGCCGGCCCGGAATAGAGGAAGGCTGTCGCCGGGCCGATGCCGGCGCCGTGGGCGTAGATCCCCGCGAACAGGGGGAGGACCGTGCAGGAGCAAACGGCCAGGATGGCCCCCGAGACCGAAGCCACGCCGTAGGATAAGAACTTGTTCGCCCGCGGCCCCAGGTAACGGATGACCGATTCTTTCCGAACGAAGACAGAGATCGCCCCGGCGATAAAGAAGGCAGGGACGAGGCAGAAAATGACGTGAAGCCTGGCGTATTCCTGGACCATGAGGAAAGCTTCCACGAGGGCGTTCTGGACGCCCAGCTTGGAGAACGGGATGAAATAGGCCGCCAGGAAGACGGCCAGCAGGACCAGGAAAATCTTCATCTCTTTCATGACGGCAACTCCTCAGGGTTTCAACGGGGGACCGCCCGGGCTTTTGATATCTTCGCGCGCGCCGAACGTCTCTTCGATCCACCGCCGGATATCGTCCCGCGAGAGGCGGAAACAATCAAGGATTTCTTCCTCCGTGCCTTCGCACGCAACCGGGTCCTTGAAAGCGTGATGAATGGTGTCCCTGCCGCCGGGGAAGAACGGACAATCCCGTGCGGCGTTATCGCAGACTATCACGACATGATCGAACTGCTGGTCCATGAACTCGTCGACACTTTTTGAGCGATGGGAGCTGATGTCGATGCCGATCTCGGCCATGACCTTGATCGCTGCAGGCCGCACCGCGGTGGCCTCGGTGCCCGCCGAGAACGCTTGAAAGCGGTCGCCGTATAGGCCGTTCATAAGGCCTTCGGCCATCTGCGAGCGGGCCGAATTGTGGGTGCAAATGAAAAGGATCCGCGTTTTTTCCATTCTTCCATCCCTTATTCGTTTTCCATGCTTAGGGGGCTTTCGCCCGCATCAACGCCGGGCATCGGAGCCGCTGACGGCACAGGCCTTGGCCCGGATATTTTCCTTGATGCAAGCCTCGAGTCTTTGGGAGTCCGCCTGAATCTCGGGGGAAACCCCGAACCGGAACTTCAGCTCCCCCTCGAGGATCGCTTCCAGGAAACCGCGCCCGTCCCCGGGAATCCGATAGATCATCCACCGCCCTTCCCGAACGTCCTCGACCAGATCAGCATCCCTCAGGACCCGGAGCTGGTGGGAGATCCGGGACTGTTCCATTTTCAGGATGAAGACGAGCTCGCAAACGCAAAGGTCCCGCTCCATAAGGAGCAGGACAAGCCTAAGGCGCGTCGCGTCCGAGAGGGCCTTAAAAACCTTGAGCATGTCTTTCATTTTGTGCTCCTATCGATATATGAACATATATTCATATATTATTCGCGGCGATCTGTCAACAACCCCACACCTTGCGGAGTCTCGGGGTTGACAAGAGCTTGCGTACTTGGCTAAATTAACAAATAAGAAACCATGGACCGCAAGACGCATGCTCTCTGACCGAGATCGCCAAGTTAGGCCTGATGCGGACGCCGGTGGCGATGGACGGCAGGATGGTGGTGATAGGCTGGGTGGCGACGGTGGCGGAGTTGATGACGTTGTTGCGCCGGTGACAGCCGGTTCAGCGTGAGGCGATGGAGCTGATCGTAAGCCTCACGTTCATGGAGGGATACCGCCTGGTGCCTGCTGGAAACGGTCCGCGTCCGGGTCAACGAAACATGGGCGCGCAGGGCTTCGATGACACCGTCGCATGAGATGCGGTCGAAACCGCCGGTGCTCGAAATCTACAAGCGTTTGCCCCGGACGAACTGCAAGCTCTGCGGCGAGCAGACCTGCACGGCATTCGCGGCGAAATTGTGGAGGGGTGAAGGGAATTTATCGCAGTGCACGCCGGTCTTCGACGGCGAGTACAAGCACTTGCGAGCGGCGCTGGTCGAGGTCTGTGCGCCTTTGGGAGTGGCCCAAAGCGCTGTATGGGAGGCTAGCTCGTAAGAATCGTTTTCGGCCGGGTCGTCTTGTAGACCGTGTAGGCGAGCGACGAAACGCTGGAGATGAACCGCTTGGCGGTCCTCGGGCCGCTGGTCGTCTTCGTGAACACGCTGATCAGGAAGTCCCCGTTGTCCGTAAAGACGATCCCGGCGTCATGACAGACCAGGCGCTCCAACCCTGTTTTGTGGGCCACGACGGTGTCCTTCGGCAAAAGCTTGGGAATGCGGTCGTTGACCTTTTGCGACTTGAGGAACTCCAGCGATTTCTCGGAGACCGAAGAACACACGCATCCCCTGCGGTAGATCTTCTCCAGGATGTCCGCCATCTCCCGGGCCGAAGTGTAGTTCTCGATGCCGTTGTCGCGGGAGCGGAAATCCATCATCTTCCGGGAGAGGTTGGTCCGTTCGAGCCCCATCTCCCTGAAGGTCCGGTTGAGGTAGTCGAAGCCCAGGAGGTCGATGAGCATGTTCGCGGCCGTGTTGTCGCTGTGGGTCACCATGAGTTCGACGAGCTGTTCGATCGTGTAGGCCGACCCCGTGGCCCTCGTCCGCAGGACCCCCGAGCCCGCAGCCTTGTCCGACCTCTTCAGCTTCATGTTGTCCCGCAGGGAAAGCTGGCCCTCCTCGGCCGCCTTCAGGCAGGCCGCCATGATGGGGACTTTGACCATGCTTGCCGCCGGGAAGAGCGTGTCGGGGTTGACCTGAAAGGTCCAGCCGGTGTCCAGGTCCCTGATGACCAGGCCGATATCCCCCCGGAAGGTCTTCACTCTTTTGCCCACGGCCTCTTCGAGGGCGGCCAATTTCTCTTCCTTGGTCGCGGGGACCGCCTGGACTATGGAAAGCGGCGGATGACTGGCTGCGGACGTATGCAGGACGAAGGCCGGGATTGCGGCCATCGCGAAAAGCAGGCAAAAAGCGACACTTCTTTTCATGATGCGAAAGAGGACATTTTATAGCCTGAAAAACGGTTCCTGTCAACCGGCGGAGGGCGCCCCCCCCCAAGATTGCCGAAAGGATTCGTTCTTCTCAAACGATGACGCCGACTTCCGGTGGACTCACAGCCTACCGGCAATTTTGGGGGGCGCGTCCCTGCCTTTTCGCCCCGGGACCGGGCCCGAAGGGGCTGATTGGAGCATCCGCATCTGCGCCCTCTTTTCGGCGTAGGTGAGCGGCACATGGACCTTCTCCCCGGTTACAGGGTCCTTCCCCGTGCAGTACATGCAGGTCGAACGGGTCATGGGAGTGGGAGTGAAGATCTGGACGCCCTCGACCGGCTTATCCCCTTCTTCCTCCAGGCGCCTGACGGTTCGGGCGAGGGCGCGGGCGTCCGCGTCCGTCGTCCCGGGGTGAGCGGCCATGAAATAATATTTGAGGTGCTGCCCGCGGCCCCGGTCGATCCGCCGGAAGAGTCGCCGAAACTCTTCCAACGGCCGGCCGTTCTTGTTCATGAGCCGCAGGACCCGCGGCGAGACGTGCTCGGGGGCGATCTTCAGGAGCCCCGAGACGTGATGTTCGGAAAGCTCACGGACGTATTCCTCGCTCTCCAGGGCCAGGTCGTGGCGGATGCCGCTCCGGACGAAGACCTTCTTGACGCCGGGGACGGCCCGCGCCTTCCGCATCAGTTGAATGAGGCGGCGGTGGCTTCGGTCGAGGCGCGGACAGGACAGGCATTCTTTTCCCCGGCAGGCCGAGCGGCAATCCATCCCGTACATATTGGCCGTCGGCCCTCCCAGGTCGTCGATATACCCCTTGAATTCCGGGTGCTTCGTCAGCCGCCTGATCTCGTCCAGGATGGATGCCTCACTCCGGGATACGATGCGGTCGCCCTGGTGGAGGGACAGAGCGCAGAAGGAGCATCGGCCGAAACAGCCCCGGTGGGTGACGACCGAAAACTTCGCCATCTCGAACTCCGGGAAACTCGCGGGGATCTGCCGCGTAAACGGCAGGCCGTAGACCCAGTCCACTTCCGCCGGAGTGTATTCGGGCGCCGCGTATTGAAGGACGAACCGGCCGGCGTGAGACTGGGACAGGTGGCGGCGGTTGGAGAAGGAGTTCTGGGCTTCACCGAACTTCCCCGGGTCCGTGCTCACCTCCTCGAAGGACGGGAGTTCCACGAAACCGGCCGGGAGGACCGGACGGACGACGCACGTCCCCGCGATCCCGTCCGGGTCTTCGCCCCGGTCGAGACGGGCCGCGATCGAGATGGCCTGGAGCTCGCCGGGCCCGTAGACGAGGATGTCCGCCCTCGAGTCCAGGAGGATGGAGCGGCGGACCTTGTCGTCCCAATAATCGTAATGGGCGAAGCGACGGAGCGAGGCTTCGATACCGCCGATCGCGATCTTCGAACCGGGAAAGAGCCGCCGGATGATGTTGCAGGTGACGATGACCGCCCGGTCGGGCATGGAGGAAGCGTAGGGCGCGTGCTTGTCTTTCTCGCGCTTCCTTTTGAGAGGAGTGTAATTGACGAGCATGCTGTCGATGGACCCGGACGTGATGCCGAAGAAGAGGCGCGGCGCCCCCAGCTTGAGGTAGTCTTTGTCCGTTTTCCGGTCCGGGCGATCAATGACCCCCACCTTCCAGCCCTTTGCGTCCAGCACTCTGGCGATGACGCCGGCGGCGGACAGGGGATGGTCGGCGTAGGGCTCGCCCGAGATGAGGATGATGTCGAAACCCGAACCCGTCTTGGAAATCACGGCGGTCCTATTCTATCACGCCGCGGTCGCGACGAGCAGCGCCTCGGCGATAAAGACAGGACCGGCTTGCGACTGAAATTGATGTCATGGACCCGGCGTGCCGATGCCATCAGCCGGGATTTATGACATTCAGTTTTTTTTCAGGTCGATATTGCCGCTGAAAGTTGAGAGCCGGAGGACGGCCCCTCCCTTGTTGAAGACGCCGTGCAGTTCCCGGGAGGACACCTTCCCCGACACCTCGATCGGAAAGTCCGAGTCGATGACGCCGCTGAAGGTCTCGGCATCGAACTCGAACGCGGAGTCCGCGGGAACGGTCATCGTGATGTCGCCGGAATGGGACTTGAGGGTGTAACGTCCCTGGGGGTCGATCCTGCCTTGGTAAACGACATCGCCGCTCAGCGATTTGGCGCTGATCGATCCGGCCTCGGTGACCTCGCGCATCTCAACCCCTCCACTCACGGTCCCGGCCTCGATGGATCCTTTAACCCTGGTCATGTCGATATCGCCGGAAACCGTCTTGAGATACACGTTGCCCGTGATGTCCTCGAGGGTCAACTCGCCGCTCACGGTATTGAGGTCCGCCCCGGCGGCGGCCTTCTTGAGCGTGACCGAACCACTGACAACGCCCGTTTTGACCGCCCCGCCGATGGCCTCAAGCTCCACGTCACCGCTCACGGACTTCACTTCGGCCGAAGCTTTGGCCGGGATCCAAAGTTTGTAGTTCACGGAAACATTGATCGAGTTCCCTCCCCAGAACGTTTTCTGATGGGGATACTTGGTCTCGATGCGCAGGAGGCCGGCCTCCTTGGTCACCTCGATGGTCACCAGGCCGCAATTCTCCTTGGCCTGGGAAAGCGAGGACGCCTCGGAGATCTTGAGGGCGTCGATCTTGACTTCGTCCTTATCCCAGGTCCTGATCTCGACGTCCCCGGAGACGTTGCTCAAATAAACCTTGCCGTCCTTGGCCAGGGTTTCGGTTTTTTCGAACTTTTCCTCGTGTCTATCCCTGGCCAGGGCCTCAGCGGACAGAAAAACGAAAGCCAGCCACAGGCTCGCCAAAACGATCGATACCTTGGGTCTGTGGAATTTTTTCATGGTCGACCTCCTCATGTCGTTCCTCTCTCATTACAAGGCCTGCCCGAGTTCTTCCTTCGGGAAGCTCTTCCTGTTCATGTCCAGAAGGTCGCCCATGAGGACGATCTTCTCTTTGTAAGCGGTCAAAAGGTAGTCCCGGGCCTGGACGTTGTCCGGCTCGCTCCGGACGGCCTGCCGGCAGGCCTGGATCGTGGTGTCGACAACCTCGAGGTTCTTCTCGAACATCTCGGCCACCTCGGGCGAAAGCTTGCCTTTATCCCCGGCGAGGGCTTCGTTCAGGGATCTGACGGCCAGCTCGTAATAGCGCTCGGCCTCGTCCAGCTTGGCGAGCGTGCGCTGTTCCTTTTGATCGGGCCCCTCAACGACAAGATCCTTCCCCTTCCGCAAGCTGAAGAAGAGAACCCCCGCGGCGACGACCGTCAAGGCCAGCGAGGCGGCCGCGAAGGCGAACCGCCGGCTGCCGAACGGCGAAGCCGCGAAAGCAGGCCGCTTGTCCGCGAGCGGGACCGCCGCGCCGTCCCGGAGACGGGCGCGGACCCTCGTCCAAGCCTGGACCGGGACCGCCGGAGCCTCGAGCCCCCGGGCGTCCCTGGCCATGGCCCGGAAGTCATCGAGGAGCTCCCGGCAGGCCGGGCAGGATTCGAGATGTCGTTCGAGGCGGGCGGACTTGCCGGCGTCGAGAACACCGTCCGTGTATTCGCTGGTCCACCTGGCGGCTTTGGCGCAGTTCATGGTTCGTTCTCCATCATAAAACGCCCTTGTCTTTTAAGAGGCCCCGGACCTTCAGGCGGGCCTTGAAAAGCTGGGACTTCGACGTCCCCACCGAGCAGCCGAGTATCCGGGCGATCTCGCCGTGCTTGAAACCCTCGACGTCGTGGAGCACGAAGACGCTTCTGAGCCTGGCGGGAAGGACCTGAATCGCGTCATCGATGGGCTTCCCGATCTCCTTCTCGTGGGTGTCATAAACGGCCTCGTCCAGCTTTCCCTCGATCTGGCTCAGGGGGACCGTCCTCTCCGACCTCAACTTCTTTCCCCTCAAGTAGCTGTAGCAGGTGTTCAGGGCGACCCTGTAGACCCAGGCCGGGAAAGTTTCGGTCTTCTTGACATCCCCGAGGTGGGTGAAGACCTTGAGGAAGACTTCCTGCAGGAGGTCCTCGGCGATGACGGGATTGTACGTGTGGCGGTAGGCCAGTTGGAAGACCCGGACCTTGAACATCTCGTAGATGGATTCCATCGCCCGCTCGTCCCCCTCCCGGCCCCGTTCGAGAAGACGTTCCAGGACGGCGAGGTCCTTGATGTCTACAATTTGATGTTCGGTCACTGAGATCCAGACTCCAACAAACCGCTCGCGGTCGGGGCGGAGACTATTATCCCCGATTTGCCCCCTGAGCGCCAGAGCCGAAGCCTGAGTGAACACCTGAATTTCCTTCCTCACAACATATGGATGATCGAAGAAGGAAAAAGGTTGCTTTTTAGTCTTATTATTGCGTCCAGGCGTAGCCGAGCTTGATGAAGAACGTCCGGTCGGCGCGGGTGATGTCGATCCCCTGCATCCCGAGGTAGTTGTCCGAGTAGCCGAGGAAGAGGACGGTCTGGGGGTTGATCTTGTAAGAAAAGAGGAACTGGGTGAAGACCGAGTCCGACGTCTTCGCAACCGGGAACCCGTAGAGCTCCGGGTCCCGGGCCAGGTTCTGATACTGGACGATGGCCCGGATGAAGGTCCGGACGTTGAAGTTATAGACGAGTTTCCCCTGGACGAGGTTGGCCGTGTAGATCTTCCGTCCGCCGAAGCCCAATCGCTCGAAAACGTGGGCCAGGTTGAAGTTGAAATGCCGGCTGAAGTTATACTCGAGGGCAGGCGTGATGTTGATGACGTTCGCCTTCCGGGAATTGGCGTAATCGATGACGTCGCCGAACCGGCCGGCGAGCTGGAGGACGGCGCCGGAGAACGGTTTCATCTCCGCCCCCATCTGGAGCCTGGCCAGGTCATAAAGCTTCCCCTCGTAGTATTCCTTCGAGGGTCCTGCGATGATCTGAAGTGTAGATTGGTATGGACCCTGGTACATCGCGACTAAGCCGATCAACTGGTTCGTGATCTGCCCCTTGATGCTCTCGGTCCGGTATCCTTGAAAGCCGAGTTGGATCCTGGTGAACCAGCCATTCGGCTTCCCCCAGAAAAGGCGGGCCGCGTACGCCTGGACCTGACGAAAATCGACCTGGGGGACGAATCCGTAGTCGGCCCGGAAGTTGGCGCTCAGGGCATTCAGGTCAAGAGTGTAGACCCAGTCGCGGCTCCAGTGCCGCAAACCGATCGTCGCGCCGTTCCCGCCGAAAGGCTTCTCGGGCTGGCCATAGCGCCGGGCGAGGGACAGCGGATATTCGGTCTCCGTATGCAGATATTGAAAATAAAAGGCTTTGGTCTGGGACAGCTGGAGGAATCCATCGAAGCCCAGGACGTGGTTATAATAATCCTCGGCCGCCCGTCCCGTATAGAGCGCTCCGATGGTCGAATTCCTGCCGACGTCCCTCCGGTAACGGAAGACGCCGCTCGTGACGTCCTGGTCCAGCGAGTCCGAAGCCGATCCCTGGTTCGAAGGGAAGATCAGGTTGTTGATCCGGTCGTATGCGCCGAAGAATCCGATCGCGCTCCGGCCGATCTTGCCCGTCATCTTGACTCCGCCGGCAGGGTCGGCGACAGTCCGGGTGAAGACGGCCTGGAGGGGTGTCAGGAAGAAGTCCCCGCCTTCCAGGAAGAAGGGCCGCTTCTCCGGATAAAAGAGCGCGAAACGCGTGTTCACGTCGAGCTGGGCGACGTCGGCCTCGACCTGGGAAAAATCGGGGTTGGCCGTCGCGTTGAGGATGAGGTTGGGAGTGACTCCCCAGCGGGCGGTGATGCCCGGCTCCGCCTTGATCTTGCCCCCATCCATGGGCCCGGCCGGGAAATCATTCCGGACGTCCGTGCGGTTGGCTGTCAGCGTCGGGTCGAATTCGAGGTTGCGGCCCGGGGTGATGCCCTCGATTCCGGTGAGCTTATTGATCTGGCAAAGGAGGCAGGCGACGTCCCGGTCCCTCCGGTGGGAGGTCATCCGGTGGCGGACGTTGCGCGGCCAGGAGCGCTCGGCCGAGATCCCCCATGTCTGCGAAGCTGTCCCCTTCGGGAACCGGAGCTGGTTGAAGGGAATGGCAATCTCTATCGTGTATCCCCAGTCCGTGATCTTCCCGGCCGCGTTCCAAATGGCGTCCCAGGAGAAGTCCTCGTAGCCCTCGGACTCGCTGAAGTTGGCGTCGGCCTGGACGCCCAGCGGGTTCACCCGGAACTGGAAGCCGCGGCGTTCGTCGTTGAAGGGATCGATGATGACGCTGATGTGGTCATCCTGGATGAGCGTGTCCGTAGCGTCCCGGTCCATGAGATGGGCCCGGATCTTTTTCGGTTCCGGGTCGAAGCACCGGAAGGCGATATAGAACTTGTCCCGGTCATAGGTCACGAGGCAGTCCGTATCGACGGGCGGAGGGACGTTGTCACCGGGCGTCCACTCGTAAAGGAGCTTCATGACCGCGGCCTTCTGCCATGCCTCTTCGTCGAGGACGCCGTCAACATTGACCTTCGAGGGGGCAGCGGAGAGCGCAAAACCGGCGGCGGCGGGCTTTTTCGGCGCTTCCGCTTCCTGAGGGTCCGAGCCGGCTGAGAATACGGGCGCGGGGGCGGCGGCACAAACCACGGCCGAAGCCAAAAAGGCGAGAATGGGTAACCGGAACAGGCCTTGGGTTCTCGTCATGGTTGGGCTCCTTTTTCGCAAAACAACTCGTCCTTATATACGGGAGTCGCGCCGGATTGGTTTCAAGTAAGGGTCAAACTTAATACGAACGCATTAGATAGTTTGACATCTGACTTTAAGCGGCCTGAAGCCGCCCTCACTCCCCCGGCCCCCGGGGAACCAGTCCAGTCGGTTCCCCCCTCCGCTACGGGGGCTTGAGGACGGCATTCAGTGCCGTTCATACTTTGTAACTTCTTTTATTGCGTTCGTATTAGTTTTTGACCTCCCTGGTCTTTAAGTCGAACTGGTCGCCGTCGGTCAGGGCGTGCATAATGAGGTTGGTGAAGCGGATGTTTTGGTTCGGGAGGATCTTGAACTTGGCTCCGGCCGGATCGTAGACGATGACCTGCTTGGCACCGATGACCTCGAAGGTCTCGTCGGGCTTGACCAGGATGGCCGTCGATTCGTCGATGGCCACCCCCAAGAGCTCGGGGTGCTCGGCCAGGAGGCTGATCAGCCGGTTGTGCCGCTTCCGCGTGACGAAGTGCTGATCGATGATGGCCCTCTTGACGAAACCGAAACCGCGCGTCGTGACGACGTTCAAGGCCTGGAGTGTCTCGAATTCGCGGTCGGCTTCGACCTTGCGGACCTCGTCGCCCGTAATCATGACCTCGCTCATGACGGCCGCGCCCGCGCTCGTTCCTCCGATGATACATCCCTGCTCAAAAATCTCAAGAAGCTTGTTATGAACGGGCGTGTCCAGGAGGACACCGGTTAAACGCGACTGGTCGCCTCCCGAGAAGAAGACGCCTCCGGCGCCGTCAAGGAGCTTCGCGCTCTCCGGCTTAAGAGCCTGCTCGCGGGTCAGGATGCAGGTCTCGACGCTCTTGGCGCCGAACTTCTTGAAGTCGGAAGCCCACTCGGTCGCCGATTCCTCGGGAACACTGCTGGCCATGGGGAGAATGACAATCTTTCCGGTATTCAAGCCGCCGGCAAGGTCCACGAACCGTTTCACCACCCCGTCCGGCCAATCTCCTCCGCCCACGATGAAAAGGTAACCCTTGGGGCCGGAGCCCGCGTAGAGGGGCAAGGCCAACAGGGCGACCGCAATCAGGACGAACACTCGTTTCATGATAAGCCTCCTTCAAAAGGGGCGGCCTCGGCCGCGTGAAACGCCATTATAATCTCGAACGGCTGGACGCTCAATTATAATTGCCCGGTCGGAGAGTTGCCGGCCGGGACAATCCCCCTTGGCGATGAGATCGGGGATCCGGACCTCATCTGCAATATCATCGGCCTTAACGCTTGCTATTTCTTCCGGAAGAGAGATAATAACGAGATCATATTGAGCTAAACAAGGAAACCCCAAACACAGCCGCAGCGCGGACGAGTTTGGAACAGGGGCCCGGGGGGTGAGATCATGACAAAGTCGACTCCAAAGAGTAAGAAATTACGCGCAGCGGCCAAAACGCCTCCCGCGGCAAAATCCAGGAGCGCCAAGCGGCCGCTCGGGCACGCACAAAAAGAAAAAGCCCGGTCTTCGGGAACTCAAGCCAAACGGCCGATCGACGTCCGCCTCCGATCCCTCCTCCAAGCCATCCCGGATGTGGTCTATTTCAAGGACGCTGAGGGTCGCAACCTCATCGTCAACAAGGCCTTTGAAAAAATGGCCGGACGTAAGTCAAAAGACATCATCGGCCGGACCGACGACGAGCTCCTTCCTCCCGAGCTGGCCGTGAAATGCCGCCAGAGCGACGAGGCGGCCATAATAAGCCGCGTCCCCGTCCGGTTCGAGGAAGACTCCGCAGGACCCGACGGGGACCTCCGCTTTTATGAGACCATCAAATCCGCCATCTTCGATGACCGGGGAAAGGTCATTGGGCTCGTCGGGGTCAGCCGGGACATCACCGAGCGCAAGGTCTGGGAAGAGAGGCTCGCGGAAAGCGAAGAACGCTTCCGTGGCCTCTTCGAGAACGCGACCGTCGGTCTTTACCGGACGACCCCCGGAGGCCGCATCATCCTGGCCAATCCAACCCTCGTCAGGATGCTGGGATACTCCCACTTCAAACAGTTGTCCGTTCGCAACTTGAAGGAGAACGGGTTCGAACCAAGCTATCCCCGGCTCCAATTCGTACAGCGGATCGAGAAGGAAGGCGAGATCAAGGGATTGGAGGCCGCCTGGAAAAGGAGCGACGGCACGATCATTTATGTCCGGGAGAGCGCCAAGGCGATTCGTGACCGAGACGGCCGGACCCTTTATTACGAGGGGACCGTCGAGGACATCACGGAGCGAAAAAGAGCGGAACAGGTCCTCGAAGAGAGCGAACGCCGCTTCCGGACGATCATCGAAACCGCCCGGGATATCATCTTCATGAAGGACCGGGATTCCCGATACACGCTCGTCAACCCGGCGATGGCGGCCATCTTCGACGTCCCGGCAGCCGATCTCATCGGTCGGACCGACACAGAGCTTTTCGGGAGAGAGGAGGCCGCCGCCATCGCGGCGGACGATCGAAGGGTCCTGGCCGGTGAGATCGTCCGGGAAGAGCGCTCGCGGTCCATCCAGGGAAAGACGTACATTTTCTCCATAACCAAGGTCCCGATGCGAAACGAGACGGGCGAGATCGTCGGGATTTGCGGGATCGTTCGGGATACGACGGATCGCAAACAGATGGAGGAGGCCCTTCGCCTCTCCCTCCAGGAAAAAGAGGTCCTCCTCAAGGAGATCCACCACCGGGTCAAGAACAACATGCAGATCATTTCGAGCATCCTCAATCTGCAGGCCGGGAGCGTCAAGGACCCGGCGGCCCTGGAATGCCTCCGGGGAAGCCAGAGCCGGATCCGCTCCATGGCCCTCGTCCACGAGAAGCTTTACCGGTCCAGCGATTTCTCCAGGATCGATTTCGGCGAGTACGTCCGCAGCCTGACCTCCGCCGTCTTCCAGTCCTGCCGGACCGATTCGAACCAGGTCCGGCTCGACTTCAAGGCCGAAGAGGTTTTCCTCGACATCAACACCGCGATCCCCTGCGGTCTCGTGGCGAACGAAATCATCGTGAACGCCCTCAAGCACGCCTTCCCCGGGGGGAGGTCCGGGGTGGTCAAGATCAGGCTCCGCCCTCTGGGGAAAGGCGAATATCGATTCGTCATTTCGGACAACGGGGTCGGTTTCCCCAAGGACCTCGACTTCAGGAACACCGAATCGCTAGGCATGCAGCTCGTCATCCTTCTCGTCGGCCAGCTCGACGGGACGATCAATCTTAAGAGGAAAGGCGGGACGACGTTCGACATCGTCTTCAAGGAACAGAAGAAGAAAAAGTAAGGGTGTCCCGCTTAGGGATGGGGTTTATTCAGGATGGCGTTGATCTTCGAACGCATATCTTCGAAGTGCGTGCCCGTCCAGAAAACGCGGCCGCAGTCCGGGCAAAGGGCGAAAGCCCGGGCGTGCTCGAAGACGAACGGCGCGACCAGGTTCCTCGCCTCATCCTTGGCCAGAAGTTTCAGCGTCCGGTTGCAGTCGAGACACCGGGAGAAGGGCCTGACCTCGTCCTTGAGATCGAAGGCCGAGAGGACCTGGATGACCTGCTCGTCCCATTTCTCGCTCGTGATCCGCAGGGCCGAAACCGCTTTGACCCGCCCGAGGAGCCGCGTGTCCCGCGTGAGGAGGGTCCGGCCTTCCCGCCGGGCGATGTTCAGGAGCTCGTCGTCCCCGGTCTTCGAAGAATATTGGACGTCGAAGCCAAGGACCCTCAGCCATCTGGCCAGCTTCCCCAACATGCAGTCGGCGACGAATCTCATGATGCCGCCCCGGCGGTGATCTTAAAGGCCCAGGAATTGCACGGCCAATCCGGAAACAAGGATCATGGCCCCGGCGAGGGCGTGGGAATACCGTTCGAGGCGGCCGAGGCGGACGAAGCTCACGCCCCAGGAAGCGAGCGAGATGATGGCCATCATGGTCAGGATGGTCGCCAACCCGAAGGCCGCGGTCACGAGGACAACGCCGCCGGTGTTGTGCCGGGCGGCCGGATACATGACCAGCGGAATCAGGGGCTCGCAGGGTCCGAAGACGAAAATGGTGAAGAGGATCCAGGGCGTGATGTTGGCCTTACGCGCGGCGTCATGGACATGGACGTGGCTCTCGTTATGGGTGTGAGTGTGCGCGTGCTCAGCCGAGACGGAATGGACATGGACGTGCGTGTGCGGCTTGTTCCTCAAAGCCCGGTGCAGTCCCCAAACGAAGTAGGCCAGCCCGAAACCGATGAGGAGCCAAGCCGCCAAGCTCCCCCGGAAGGACTCCACCCCCTCGAGTTTCGTCACCGCAATACCCAGGCCGATGCCCAGGAAGCCGAGGACGACCGAGCTCAGGACATGTCCCAGTCCGCAGAGGAAAGAGATGATTAAGGTCTTTGAAAGGGGCCATCGCCTCGCCCTGGCCATGACGATGAATGGAAGGTAGTGGTCGGGGCCGATGACGGTGTGGATGAAGCCGATCGAGGCCGCCGTCCCCGCCAACACCAAAATCTCGTTTGTCACGCGTCGATTATAGCAGGAAGTCGGGGTCAAACCTACTCTTTTGACAAAATCGACCAAACGGCCGTGAAAGCCGGGATCAAACAGCAGGGATTTTGTTAAGGGGGGGGTAGCGAGTATTTGGGATATCGGCGAAAAGGTGCCTATAGAAGGAGGTTATTGGGAAAAGGGGGTATGTGGCAATCTAGGCGTAGGTGAAATGGTGCCATTCCAAGGATTGGTCGGCCATAATCCGGAAGGTCTATGAGGTTGACCCGATGATCTGCCCCAAGTGCGGGGGGACGATAAAGATCATCGATTTCATCACGGAGTATGCCGTTGTAGAAAGGATCATCGACCACCTGAAGCTGACGTTCGTCGCCTCGGAGCCTCCGCTTTATCATGTCTTCGAGCAGGTCGCGCTCCTGGCGTCCTTCAGGGGAAAAGCGGATTTTCCCCATATGTCCAAACCGTGTTTACACGAGGAGAGGTCCGCCTTCTCAGTATTTGACTCTTATATCGCTTCTTGTTACGCTTAACCCAACCAGTCATAGGCTAATAGATTGGGGAGACAATGAGCTCTCAGCAAGGGGAAAACGCTCCTTCCAAGGAAATGAAAGAGTCTCCTCTCAGGTCATTTCTCACTAAGCTCAGAAAACGGCACATCATCGAAACCCTGGCAGCGTTTATCGGAGGCGGGTGGCTGGTCTACGAAATTGTCGAACGCGTTCTGGTCCTGCATTATAAATTCCCAGAAGCGCTCCTGGACATTACTCTTGTCACCCTTATCGCCGCACTCATCAGTACGATTCTATGGCGCTGGTTCAGTGGAACTGAAAAGAGGCCAGGAAACGTCAAGGTTGAACTTCTCCTCGTGCCATTGATTATCCTGGTCGCTCTGGCAATAGATCTGAATCTCATACTCCAGATGGCAGGCATTCCGGGAAGGAAGCCGCTGATAGGGATCGCTGCCTTTCTTCTGGGGGTCGCTTGGATTGTCTTCAAGTCACTGCAATGGGCCGCGAGCACACCCGACGCAGCGGTTGAGAAGTTCGACATCTCAAAGTTGGCCGAGATTAAGCCCGAAAAATCCATCGTCGTGCTTCCCTTCACCGACTTGAGCCCGCAGAAAGACCAGGAGTATTTCTGCGATGGAATGACCGAAGAGATCATCGCTGACCTTTCCCATGTCCATAAGCTTCTGGTCATTTCCCGTTCATCCGCGATGACGTTCAAAGGGAGCTCGAAAACGGTTCGTGATATCGCCAAAGAACTGAATATCCGTTATGTCATGGAAGGAAGTGTCCGAAAAGCTGGGAACGACCTCCGGATCACCGCCCAGCTCATCGATGCCGCCAGCGATGCCCACCTGTGGGCAGAAAAGTACAGTGGGACCCTGGACGATGTCTTCGCTATCCAAGAGAAAGTCTCCGGTGCCATCGTGGATGCCTTGAAGCTGACGCTGACCGCTGACGAAAAGAGTCGTCTCGCTGCGCGAATGATCCCAGACGTCAAGGCATTCGATTGCTACTTAAGGGCGCGACAGGAGACGTACCGATTGACCAAAAGCGCGCTCGATCACGCAGGCCAGCTTGTCCGACAGGCTCTTGATATGGTTGGCCCAAACGCCCTTCTCTACTCGTTGCTCGCAGAGATTGAATTCTTCTATCACGACCAGGGCATCCATCCTGATGAGGAGACCCTGCGCCGTGCCGAGTCGTGGGCCTCAAAGGCGATGGAGCTCGAACCGGATAGTTCGGCGGGGTTCCGGGCGAGGGGTGTCATCGAGGCACGGCGAGGCGACATGCTCCGCGCCATTCGTGACCTCCAGCGGGCTAACGAACTACAGGTGAGTGGCGACACTCTCTGGTCCCTGGTCTGGATGTGCGCCGAGGTGGGCAAGATGGCCGAGGCACGGCGGTACGCGGCAGAGGCAGTCGCCGTTGATCCCCTCCTCTGGCTTAGCTGGTGGAGCTATGCATGGGTGGCGCTGTTGGACGGAGACTTCGAAGTCGCACTGACACGGATGCGAGATGCGGCCGGTCTGGGCGGCGGTGAGCTCGTTCAGATCCTCCACCTGGCTATCTTTTCGGCGTATGCGGGGCGCATGGACGAGGCCTGCGGTCTTTTGGGCCAGGTCGCGGACGCCGGTGCAAGCGCTCTGTCGACCGTATCGGCTGCGATCAGGGTACTGTTTCGCCGAGACACCGACGTGGCTACCGATCTCCTGGGCAGTCAAGCCCTCAGAGACCTTGCCAGGCTGGACAAAGAGTTCTCGTGGTGGTTGGCCGCTGCGTGCAGCCACGCTGGCGAGGCGGATGAAGCCCTGCACTGGCTGGCGAATGCAATCGACCTCGGGTTTACGAATCACCACTTCTTCTCGGCGATTGACCCCTTTCTCGCGACGCTCCGCGGTGACACACGCTTTGAAGCGCTGATGGAGCGCGCTCGCGAGAAGCAACGAGCCTTTGGGGTGTGAGGATGGAATGAACACCGGTATCAGGTCCTTCTTCTCAAAATTAAGGAAGAAGAGGATTATTGAAATCCTCACGGCATTCATTGCGGGCGGTTGGCTCATCATAGAGTTTGTAGACCGAATTCTGGTAGCGCATTATCATTTTCCGGATAAAACCATTGATATTACATTTGTCACTCTCCTCTGTGCTCTTCTGTGCATTCTTCTCTGGCGTTGGTTCTCCGGTCGGGAGGAGCCCAGAAAATTCAAACTGGAACTGGTCCTAATACCTTTGGTGCTCTTGATTGCAGTCCTGCTGGATATCAATCTCCTTCTACACCTTAAAAGCCCCGAATCAGAGGCCATTCCCACCTCCAAATGGAAAAATTCCATCGCCGTACTTCCGTTCGTCGATATGAGTCCGCAGAAAGACCAGGAGTACTTCTGTGACGGGATGACCGAGGAACTCATCAATCGGCTGAGCAACATCAAGGAACTCAAGGTTCCGGCCAGGACCTCATCCTTTGTGTTCAAAGGAAAAGCGGAAGACATACGGGAAATTGGCAGAAAGCTCGATGTGCAGACAGTGCTCGAGGGAAGTATCAGAAAAATAGACAACCAGCTTCGGGTCACAGCTCAACTCGTCAATATCACCAACGGTTTTCATCTTTGGTCGGATACATACAACCGTGAGCTCAAAGATATCTTTTCTATCCAGGATGAGATTGCATCAACGATTGCAGATAAATTGAAGCTCACGCTCTTGAGTGATGAAAAAGCGAGACTGGGGAAGCATTCCACCGAGAATCTTGAAGCTTATAATCTCTATCTGCTCGGACGCTATTTCTATTACAAAACCACTGAAGAAGATATGAATAAGGCCATTAGATACTTCGAGCAGGCCATAGGCAAGGATCCAGGCTATGCTCTGGCCTATGCGGGTCAGGCAACATGCTATAGCGTTCTTTGCACTACTGGTTATCTCGCTCCCAAAGAGAGCTACCCAAAGGCCAAAGAAGCCGTGGTAAAAGCCCTCGAGCTCGATGAGGAACTCGGGGAAGCCCACGCCTCGCTCGGCTACCTTAAGTTCTTTCTTGATTGGGATTTCGCCGGCGCTGAGCGCGATTTCAAGCGTGGCGTTAAGCTCAGCCCCGGCAACGTGGATGTCTATATTCTATACTCAATATACTTAGCCTTTTTGGGAAGATTTGATGAAGCCATCGCCGGATTCAAGCGTGCCGTAGAGCTTGATCCGGCTTCGCCATTGACCTATACATATCTGGGAGGATTTGGCTATCAAATGGCGGGCCGTTACGATGAATCCATTGACCAGATCAAAAAGGGACTGGATATGGATCCGAGCATTTTTTTAGGACAATTATTTTTAGCTTCGGTTTATGCCCTTAAGGGAACGTACGGAGAAGCCATTAGCCAGGCCGATAAAGTGCTTTCTGCCTGGCCAACACTCGAAGATGTCCAAGTTCTCTCGTTCTTGGGGTGGGTCAACGCCGTCTCGGGAAGACAAGAGAAGGCCCGGAACTTTTTAAACCGCATGCTCGATTTGAGAGCGAGACGGTATGTGGATGCCTATCTTATCGGAGCAGTCTACGCAGGTTTGGGAGAAAAAGATAAAGCATTCGAATGGCTGACAAAAGCCTATGAGGAGCACGCAGGTCAATTGGTTTGCATCAGAGTCGATCCCTGGATTAAGAATCTGCGCTCAGACCCGAGGTACAAGGAGCTGCTGAAGAAAATGGGCTGGGAGAAATGAGCAGCTCTTTACCTTCTGGAAAGACGCCGACCCCGGCCTGCCCGAAGTCGAGGATGCCAGGAAGAGGCTGGCAGGGCCGTTTCCGCTGGTTTCAAATCAATTTGACAAGCGGCAACGCCCCGATTTATCATTCCCTATAATGGGGTGAGGTGAAATTGGCACCTAAACGATCATTCGACCAGCGCGGCAAAAAACAAAATTCTTATAATTTGAACCAGAGCCGACGTAGGTTTGTTGCAGCCGCGAGTGCTGCTGCCGGCACAGCAATGTTGTGGCCATCGCAACTTCTTGGCAACGCCTTGTCATTAGGCGCGAGAAGTCAGTCCAGGAGCGACTCTCATCGAATCTTTCGATACGTGCAGACGGATGTCTTCACTTCGAAGCGGTTGGAGGGGAATCCGCTCTCAGTGTTCACGGACGCCCGTGGCCTAAGTGATTCTGAAATGCAGGACCTGGCGCGTGAAACCAATCTTCAGGAGACTACGTTTGTATTCCCTCGTGATCCTGAAGTCGAGCGGCAGGAAGGAGTAAAGGTGCGGATTTTTGTGCCTGGCGAGGAAATACCGTTTGGCGGGCACCCGACACTGGGGACAGCGATGGTCTTGCGGAATCTGCGGGCCGGATCGCAAGGCTCCGTTCCATCGAAAAAGGCATCTGAAATTGTGCTCGACTTGAAGGTCGGGAAAGTACCGGTGGTCTTCCACGAAGAGCCAGATGGCCGAGTATTCGGAGAAATGCACCAGGTCGACCCTGAATTCGGACCTCTGCACAATCGCGAAACCGTAGCCGCCCTGCTTGACTTGAACCCCGGCGAGATTGCAGACGAGTGGCCAATTCAGACGATCTCGACGGGCCTGCCGTTCGCTATCGTGCCAATCAAAAAGCTGAGCACTCTTCAATCGCTGCATCTGGACTTGAGCAAGGTTTATAAGTTCCTGGATCGGCAAAATCCGAAATGCGACTTCTACTACGTATGCCGAGATACGCAGAACCAAGAAATAGGCCTTCGAGCCAGATGCATTTTGCCGATCGGCGAAGATCCCGCGACCGGATCGGCGGCCGGGTGCACGGCCGCATGGATGGTCCGCTACGGGATCGCACAGCCAGAAGAGGTCGTCCACATTGAACAAGGCGTCGAAATGAAGCGTCCAAGTCATCTGTTTGTCCGAGTCGCCAAAGCCGGCAACCGGATCACGAATGTGCGTGTGGGCGGTCACGCTGTGCAGATTATGCAAGGAGAGGTGTTCCTCTAAATTCCGGCCTTGCGATCAATTCAGGTTGACGCTTTTTCATTATTCCCCTCCTATCTTATTGTTTGTGGTTTAACGTACAGCACGGCGAAAAAACGAAGCCAATTTGAGGAAAACAGACCAATCCCCGTGTAACGCCGGTGTAACAGATTTTGCTAAAACTCGCCTACTTCGGACTAAAGGTGCTTAAACGAAAACGTTGATTTATATGGGGAAAAATAGCGGGGCCGACGAGACTCGAACTCGCGACCTCCGGCGTGACAGGCCAGCGTTCCTCCCCAAGTCGCCTATATGTAACAGACGTTGGTTAAGCTCGCTTATTATATACACTTTGGGACACACTACATCCTGCCGTGTGGACACGGTGTGGACAAAACCGCTAAAAATGGCTCAGCCCAGATAACTCAGGCTAAAATAAAAAATCAGGGTAAGTAGCTGAGATATCAGGGAATAAGATGGTGGACGGTAGGAGACTCGAACTCCCGACCTCAGCGTTGCGAACGCCGCGCTCTCCCAACTGAGCTAACCGCCCACGCTCTATCCGTTGATGTGCATCGAATTTACCATGTTTTCGGGAGATTTTCCACCCGCTAGCTTTTTTCTTCGGCCGCAGGCTCATAAGTGGAGGGCTCGATACAGCCGCACGATTCCCCTGAAAGCTTCATCCCTCTTGAGCCCCCAGCCCCCGGCAAAACCTCTCAGCAGAAGAAACTTCCCTTCCCGCGCTTCACGGCCATCAACTCCACGTCCAAGCCGCCACGGAAAGCCCGGTCAAGAGTGTTCATGAGGAAGTATAGATGAAAGAGCTGACGGAAAACCTTTTCCCGCGACGCGAACGACCGGTCACCCGAGCCGCATAAACTCCGGGCCTCAAAAGCCCGGATCGATTACCCCCTTTTTGGTCCCCTGGCTGGAAGCCACACCTTATTGTTTCCCACTACACCAGATATAATTAGGATCAACCGCTGTCAATAGCCGGGCCGCCGATTTCCGATTTTGTCCGGTTATGTCATGTTTTGTCATTATCCGTTACGGGCATGAGGCTCGAACTTGACTCTTCCAGCCCGAGTTTAATATAGTTATAAGCCAATTAGTAGGACAGAAGAATCGACCGATGGCCGCTGAACACGAAAAAAGCGGGTCCCTCACCTCCTGGAAGGAGATCGCCGCCTACTTGGGATGCGACAAGAGGACGTGCTGCAGATGGGAAAAATTTCTCGGCCTTCCCGTCCACAGGATGGAGGGCGCCCACAAGTCCAGGGTTTACGCCCGTAAGGAGGAGCTGGACGCCTGGCGCAAGAGCAGGGAAAGCACGCATTCTCTCGATAAGCACAAGCCCGGATCGGCCGCCTGGAAGACGGCCTTCCTGGTCCTGGCCCTTCTTCTGGCGGCGACGACCCTATTCTTTGGTTTCCGGAAATTGTTAAGTCCTCAGGAACCGGCGGACTTCAGGATCGACAAAAGCGCCCTGGTCGTCCTCAGCGAAAAAGGCCGCGAGCTCTGGCGTTTCGAGACCGGCCTTGATAACCTCCTCGGCGACAGAACATACCGTGAGCATTTCCAGGTCAAAAGAATCGGTTCCTTCAAGATCGTTACCCATCCGTATCTCATCATCAAGGACATCAACGGAGACGGCCGCAAGGAGGTCCTCTTCACAGCGAAAATCGAGGATGAATCCGGGGAAGGGATCGTCTTCTGCTTCGACCGGCGGGGACGGGAGATGTGGCGTTTCCGCGCGGGCCGCCCGATCCGGTTCGGCCGGCAGGATTACGCGGATTTCATCATCCGCGGATTCGAAGCGAACGAGCTGGACAATGACGGCCGGCAGGAGGTCATCGTCATCTCCAACGCCCGCGGCTTCTTTCCCACCCAACTGGCCGTCCTGGGCTCCGACGGAAAGCTTCTCGGGGAGTTCTGGAACTCGGGGCAGCTGAACGATATCGCCTTTGTTGACCTGGAACGCGACGGGAAAAAGGAAATCATCGCCTCCGGCCAGAACAATGAATATAACAAGGGGTGCCTGATCGTTTTTGACACAGCCCGGATCTCGGGAAGTTCCCCGCAAAGCGTCGAGAGGTTCATCTCCCCGGCGCTGTCCGCCGGGACTGAGAGGTTCTATGTCCTCTTCCCCAGGACCGACGTGGACCTGAGCGAATTCCCCATAGAAAGTGCCGTTGAATTCGAGGTCCTCAGCAACGATCTGATTCTCGTCCACATGGCCCTAAGCTCTGTCCTTTACGAGTTAGGCTTCGACCTCGCCCCGCGGATCGCCAGGACAAGCCACCGCTTTGAGGAGAAGCACGCGGTCGCTGTCCGCGAGGGAAGGATCAAGAGCGTCCTCGACGACGCCTACTTCGATTCCCTCAAACGCGGCATCCTCTACTGGAATGGCCGACAGTGGACCGGAACACCCTCAGAGAACCGGTAGGATCCAAAATCGGCGCCCCGGAAAATCTCTCCTACGCGGTCATCTTGAATAACGGGGGAACGATCTCTCTCATTTCCCCTTGACGATGGCGATAAGGGCCTCGAGCGCCCGGGGATCATGGCATTCGCCCAGCCAGAAGACGGCCTTCTTGCGGACGTGCGGGTTGGGGTGCGTCCTGGCGATCTTGATAAGCGGCTCGACACCCTGGTTTTCCGGAAGTTGGGAGAGCGCGAACACTGCCTGCTCCTGAACCCTGGAGTCCCCGTCCTTTGTTGCAAACTCCACCAGGGCCGCGCCCGCTTTTTTCGAGGCCCGCTGTCCGAGCCAGAACACCGCCTCGTGCCGGACATTCTCGTATTCCGCGGCCCGGGCCAAGTCGATGAGCTCATCGACGGCGGCCTCAAGCTCCACCTGGCTGATGGCGAAGACCGCGCCTTTCCGGACCTCGCACGACCGGTCGGTCCGGGCCGCCCTACGCAGGACCTTCAGTGCGGCCGCGTCGTCCTGTTGCCCGATCCAAAAGGCAGCATCCTTCCGGAGCTCATCGGCGTCCCGGCTCACGAGGACACTCTCCAGGATGGGGATGACCAAATCCGGCGTGTCGTGAATCCCCACGGCGGCCAGGACGTGCTTCTTCGTCTCTTCTCGTTTCACTCCGGCGTAAAGGCCGCGGAGGAGCGTCAGGCTCTGGTCGTCCGAAGCGTCCCCCAGCCAAAGAAGGGGCAGGCCCTGGAAGTCGAAGTCGAGCTCGAGGTTGCTCATCTCAACCTTATCCGGGCCGGCGTTCCCATCTCCTTCATAGCGCAACAGGACGGCCACGTCCTTCCAGACCTTCTTTTCGGCCGTCCGATCCATTTCAAGGTCATCCAGGACCTCCCGGGCGGTCCGGCTGAGCCGTTCGGCGCGCGGCATGAGCGGCTCGGCCCTCCTCTTCCCCGTGAGCACCTCTTCGATCGTCGGCTCCGTCGACCTCAAGCGGTCATCGTTCCAGGAGCCGATATAAGAGCGTTCGCCCATGAGCTTCCTGATGCCGTATCCAACCCGGAAGCCCGAGCTGTATCGTCTGGCCTTGGCTTCATGGAGGGCCCATTCGAGACGCGGCCCCATCGCAGTTCCAGCCCCGGGGTGACGGACTACCTCCCGGGGGAGCTCATGGGCGGCCAGAGCGGCCGCCATGAGCGTGAATAGTCCCAGACCAAGCGCCTTTCGGCCGGACATGGCTTAGTTCTCTTTCTTTTCAAGGATCTCCATGAGCGCCGCCTTGGCTTTGGGAGTCCCGATCTCACCCAGGGCCGTCACTGCCGCCGTGGCGATCTTCGTGTCCTTGTCGGTCTTGGCGATCGCGAGGAGGACGGGGACGGCTTCGTCGCTTTCCGTCTCGCCGAGGGCAAAAACGGCCAGGCGCCTCGTCTCGGGGTCCTTCTCGTCCTTGAGGACCTGGGTCAGGACGCCGACCGAAGCGGCGCCCTTCTTGTCGGCGATGGACATGAGCACGGCCCGGCGCACCCGCTCCGATTTGGACTTTCTCATCAGGTCCAGAAGCGCGTCGGTCCCGACGTCTTCCAGCTCCTGCAGGGCGAAAGCGGCCGATTCAGCCAACTTCTCGTCAGGGTTGTTGAGGGCGGTTTCAAGGAGGATATTCTTCACGTCCGCCCCGCCGTGCTCGGCGATGGCGAAGAGGGCGTTCCTCCGGAGCTCCTCATCCTTCGACGAACGAAGGACCTCTTTGAGCACGGCCAAGGACCCTGCCCCCTCGACTTCGGCCACCTGGAACAGGGCGGCCCGGGAGAGCTCCTTGTCGCCTTCCTTGAAGATGATCTCCCTAAGCGCCGGGAGAGCTTCGTCCCCTCCCTCGTCGCCGATCGCGAAGAGGGCCATCTTGCGGACCTCGGGGTCCTTGGCCTCCTTGAGGATGCGGAGGACGGCCTCCCTGGCCTCCTTCGTGTCGACGTCCTGGAGGGCGATCGCAGCGTTCCTGGCCAGCTGGGAATCCGGATCGGTCAGGGCCAGTTCTGTATAGAAGGAAACGATGGAAGGGTCATCCGTTTCGGCCAGGGCGAAGAGGGCGCTCTTCCTGAGGTCCATGTCCGGGTCGGACTTGACGACCTCTTTCAAAACGCGGACGGACTCCGCTCCGCCCTTATCGCCGATGGCGAACAGCGCGTTCTTGCGGGCCTTGACGTCCGGATCCCTGAGGGCGATCTCCCTCAGCTTGGCGAAGGCCTCAGGCTCCTCGAAGTCCTGGAGCATGAAGACGATCTGGCTCTTGAGCTTGGCGCTTTTGGACGTGTCATAGAGGCCGGTGAGGGTCTTGAGGGCCTCGGCGTCACCCATGTTCTGGAGGGCGTAGAGAGCGGCCAGCTTGACGTCCTCGTCGCCGTCGGTCTCCATCGACTTGACGACGGTCTCGTATTCGGGCTTGCCGGCCCCGGCCAGCTCGCGGCCGATCCGGACCATGTTCGTCCGGGCGTCGTTCGCCCAGTCGCTCTTGGGATAGGCGTTGATGAACTCCTGGTAGCACTTGAAGACCGTTTCGAGGGATTCATTAAGCTTTTCCATGGAATAGCATTTCCAGAACCGGGCGTCGTCGACCCAGGCGCTCGCCGAAAAGTTTCTGATGACGGCATCCATCGCCTTCAGGGCGTCGCCCCATTTTTCCTCGAGGACCAGGTTGTAGGCCTGCTTGTAGGCGATGGCGTCCTTCTCCTGCGGGTTCTCGGGAGGCCGTTTGGCCGCGAACGACGGGACGGCCGCCAGCAAAAGGCCCAGGATGATCATTGAACGGAAGATTTTTGATTTCATGGTCTTTCTCCTTGTCTGTCCTTAAATTATTGAAGGCTTAACTTGCGGCGCGCGCCGGCCGCCTTTGCCGCCCGGCCCCATCTCGGCCAGGTTGATCTTGAACATGATCCCCCGGCTTTCCGCGCCCTGTTTGACGAACTCGACGGCCGAAAGGTCGTTGGCGGACTCGAGGTTGGCGATCTGGATGAGGATCGTCTCGAGGTCGGAAACGAGCTCGCGGAGGCGTTTCTGGGCCGGGTCCTTGAGGTCGTTCTTGAGGCCGGAGGCCTCGTTCACCAGCTCGCGCGAGAGCTGTTTCTGGCGGGGGAGATCCAGCCCGTAGGCGTCCTGCGATTCAGGATCATAGTTGACGAGGGCCAGGATGATGAGCTTGGACCGGTCGATATAGTTCCGGGCCCTGAGGACGGGAGCCGAAGCTTGCTGGACGCCGGGGGCCGTGAGGGCGGGAGGCTGCTGGGCCTGTCGGGCCGGAGGGGCCGGACGCGAAAGAACGGTCCTTCCGATGAGAATGCCGACGACGACGAGGGCGGCTGCGCCGGCCAATTGATAGGCCCATTTTGGGAAGACGTTGAAGATCGCGGCAAGACGTTCGCGGGCCGGACGTCCGGACGGCGCGGGGCTTATTTCTTTGTCCAGGCGTTTCGAGAGCCGGTCCCAGTAGCCGTCCCAGAACGCGGGGCCGGGATCCGGCCGCTCCCTCTTGTCCAGGAGCTCGAGCGTCGCGGTCATGGCCTTGAATTCGGTGGCGCACGAAGCGCAGGAATCGAGGTGGGTGTCGAAGGAGGCTTTGTCGTCCTCCCCGAGCTCGCCGTAAAGGGCTTCGATCATCCGTTCGCGGCACTTATCGCAATCAGTCATGGGAGGCCTCCGGGTTCACGTCCGTTTGGTAGGGGACGAGCTCCGTCCGGAGCTTCCGGACCGCCCGGAAGAGATAGCTCTTGACGGAGCCGACAGTGAGCTCCAGGCTCTCGGCGATCTCCCTGAGGGAGAGGTCTTCGTAATGGCGGAGCAGGAAGACCGCTTTCTCCCGGGGGGAGACATTTCCAAGGGCCTTCTCGATCCGATCCTGGAGGAGCCCCCGCTCGGCCGCGACCGCCGGATCCAGAGAGGCCTGAGGCTCCGCGATCTGCGGATGACTCCGGAATCCCGCTTCGAGCGCTTCGTCCGCCATCGGCTCGGGTGTCACGGCCCTCTTCCGCAGGTGGTCGATAGAGGCGTTGTAAGTGATCCGGTAGAGCCAGGCGCCGAGCCTGGCGTCCTGGTTGAACGTCTTGAACGAACGGAACACTCTCAAAAAAACCTCCTGGGAAACATCCTCGGCGTCGGCGGGATTGCCGACCATGTCGAGGGCGAGGAAATAAATTTTTTTCTTGTGGATTTCGACCATCTCCCGGAACGCGGAGCGGTCCCCGAGCGCGAGCCTTTGGATGAGCTCCTGTTCGTTCGTCACCATATAACTCCGGTTTCACACCCTATAGACGGGCCGGGAGGGGTATAGGTTGGCAAGAAATAAGGGGTCAGGTCTTAACATTTAACAAATTAATACAAACGCATTAAATAGTTTAACATCTGACTTTGAGCGGCCTGAAGCCGCCCTCACTCCCCCGGCCCCCGGGGAACCAGTCCCGTCGGTTCCCCCCGTCGCACCTCTGTCGGCGACACGGACGATCTCAGAGTCCCCCTCCGCTACGGGGGCTTGAGGACGGCATTCAATGCCGTTCATACATTGTAACTATTTTTTAGTTCGTTCGTATTAGTTAAATGTTAAGACCTGACCCCTTATTTCAAGATGACTTCCCGTTCCCCCCGCTCGATGTCGCCGATCGCCCAAGCTTTCAGGCCGAGTTTCGCGAACAGGGCGATGGTCAGGTCGGCGTCGGCCGCGGCCGTGACGAGGGCCATGCCCACCCCCATGTTGAAGGTCCGGAACATCTCACGGTCGCCGATGCCGCCTTTCTCCCGGATGGTCTTGAAGATGGGCGGGATGGACCACGAACCGCGCCTGATGACGACCCGGAGCCTATCGGGGATGACGCGCGGGATGTTGTCGTAGAAGCCGCCTCCGGTGATGTGGGCCATGGACTTGATGCGGATTTTTTTCAAGACACAGAGGATGGGCCGGGTGTAGATACGTGTCGGCCGGAGGAGCTCGCGGCCGTACTTTCCCTTGAGCTCTTTTTCGGAGAAGGCCTTTCGGACCAGCGAGAAGCCGTTGCTGTGGAGTCCGGAGGAGGCAAGCCCGATGACCTTATCGCCCGGGCGGCAGGCCCGGCCGTCGATGATCTTCGGAGCGTCGACGAGGCCGACGCAAAATCCGGCCAGGTCCCACTTGCCGGGGGCGTAGAGACCCGGAAGCTCGGCCGTTTCGCCGCCGACGAGGGCGCAGCCCGCCTCCCGGCAGCCCTTGACGATCCCCTTCATGACCTCGGTCAGGGCGCCGCTGTCGAGTCGGCCGACGGCGATGTAGTCGAGGAAGAAGAGCGGCTCGGCTCCGAGGACGACCACGTCATCGACCGACATGGCCACCAGGTCGATGCCGACCGTGTTGTATTTCTTCAGGGCCTCGGCGACGAGGAGCTTGGTCCCGACGCCGTCCGTGGACGAGACGAGGACCGGTTTCTTCATGCCCTTGAGCTTCGGCGCGAAAAGGCCGCTGAAGCCGCCGATAGTCCCCATGACCTCGGGCCGGCCGGTGGACTTGACCATGGGCTTGATCCTGGCAATAAAACGATCGGCTTCGTCGATGTCGACGCCGGCTTTCCTATAGGTCCATGCGGCCATATCTCGCTCCTCAATCCCGGATTCGGTATCAAAATATCATCAGGTCGGAGCTAAGTCAATTTGGGGACACTATACCCATTTCCGAATTATCTTTTTGGACGCAAAATCCAGGGGGGATTTCAGAAATTCGGAAATTGGTATTGTGTCCCCAATTTATTTGGCATATAACTTTCCCGGTGATGCCGCCTTTTTAAGGAGCCTGCGATGGACCGGACACTGACCCTCGGCGGATATGGAAAGCGCTTCCTGAGCTTCATCTCGGGCGCGGGGATGATGGCGGCCTCCATCATGACCATGCGCCACTTCTTCCTGGCCAATTACCCCTCGTCCATCTACGAGGGCGCGTTCTGCGACATCAGCGCCTTCTTCAACTGCGACAGTTCGGCCTTCTCGGTCATCTCCCAGGTCGCGGGCATCCCCATAGGTTACTTCGGGCTCTTCGCCGGCGCCCTGGTCGCGCTCGGCGCCCTTTTCCCCTCCGAGAGCTTCGAGAGGACGAATAAGTCCATCGCCTTGGCCAATGTCCTCGGCGTCCTGGCGCTCTTCTCCTACTCGGTCTTCTTCCTTAAGAGCCTCTGCCTCCTCTGCAGCGGCTACTACGTCTTTTCCATCTTCAGCTTCATCCTTTTCTGGAGGCACGGCATCGACCACGACGCCCGCGGCTTCTTCGCCAGGTACGCCCGGTTCTCCTTCAAGATGGTCTTCGTTTTCGCCGCGACGGCCGCCCTCGGCGCCACCGGCGTCATCCTTTTCCACAACGCCAAGAAAGACGCGCAAACGGGGACGGCCATGACCGTCGTCCGGCAGTTCTATGAGCTGCCGAAGGTCGCCGCCCCGAGTCTCATCTCTCCATATTGGACCGCAAAGTCCACGGAAAAGTTCGAGGACGCCGCCATTCAGATCATCGAATATGTCGATTTCCTCTGCCCGGACTGCCTCTACCTGACCCAGCAGCTGGACAAGCTTAAGAAGGACTTCGCCGGCAAGATCAACATCGCCTTCCAGTTTTTCGCGCTGGAGACCAAATGTAACAAGGTCGTAGACAAGGACCGGCACCCTGGGGCATGCGACCTGTCCTTCATGGCGGCTTTTGATCCGGCCAAGTTCCTGCCCATCCACGACGAGATCTTCGCCAATTTCCGGTCGGCCAAGACCCCGGAATGGCGGCAGGCCCTGGCGAAGAAGTACGGGGCGGAAGCGGCCCTCACCGACCTCAAAACCCAGGACCTTGTCCAGCGCATCATCAACACGGGCGCCGAATACGAGAAGACCGCCGACCAGTTCGCCCACGGCATCCGGTCCACCCCGACCATGATCATCAACAACCGGATGGTCATCGGGACCCTCCCTTACGAGCACCTAAAGGCCCTTTTCCAGGCCCTGGTCGACGAGAAAGAAGGCGGCCGCAAGTTCATCGAGAACTGGGTCCCGGTGCCGAAGAAGACACTGAAATCGGTCAAGTAGCCGCAAGCTGAAGGTTGCGGCACCAACAGATCCGCGTCGTTCGGTAGGACGGCCCCGAGTTCTCAAAAGACGATTCCTTTATGGGAATCCTGGCGCACCTTGCATTTCACGGGCATAAAAGATAGAAATTTTGTGTAACCTTTTCCCCCAAGGTCAGTCTATTATCCTGAACGAAAGAGAACCATGGCCCCAAGCGACAACGAAGTGATGGAAGCCGTCAGGGACGGTAAGGTCGAGAAGCTGGCGATCCTCTTCGAGCGTCACCAGGTCATGCTCTACAACTTTTTCCTTCGCCTGACCGGGAACCGGAGCGCCAGCGAAGACCTCGTCCAGGACGTCTTCATCCGTATCCTCAAGTACCGGGCCGGCTATCAGGGGCAGAGCAGGTTCGCCGTCTGGATGTTCCAGATCGCCCGGAACGCCCACATCGACCACTTGAGGAAGCAGAAGGGCGATCTTCCCCTTGACGAGCAGTTCGCAGAGCCTTCGTCCCGGGAACCGCGGCCCGAGGAACGGCTCGAGGCCGAGCAGGACGTCGCCCTAATACGCCGGGCCCTGGACCGGTTGTCCTGGAAAAAGCGGGAGATCCTGATGCTGAGCCGCTTCCAGGACCTTAAGCTCCGCGAGATCGCCGACCTCCTGGGCTGCCAGGTCGGGACTGTCAAAGCCCAAGTCCACCGGGCGCTCAAGGAGCTCAGCCGGATCTACCTGGAACTCCAGGAAGGGAGAACCTCATGAACTGTGAAAAAGCCAAGGAACAATTCGCCGATTACCTCGTCGGGGACATCGAGCCGTCCGCCGAGACCGAGATCAGGGCGCATATCGCCTCCTGCGCTTCCTGCCGGGAGGAGCTCGAAGGCCTGAGCGCCGTCTGGGCCAAGCTCGGCGTCCTGCCCCAGGAGCAGCCGTCGGGCCGGCTGAGAGCGAACTTCTACGCCATGCTCGAGGACTACAAGCAAAAGCGCGCGAACCGGATCGTCGCCTTCTGGAAGGAGTTTTGGTCGTTCCGGAAGCCCGCCTACGGATTCTCTTTCGGCCTGGCCCTCCTCGTCGTCGGGATCGGGGCCGGCTCCTTCCTGACGGGCGGCAGTGGCTCCGGCAAGGTAACAGCCCTCCACCAGGAGCTCCAGGACATGCGCCGGACTGTCGCCCTCTCCATGCTCGACCGGTCCTCGGCCACGGAGAGGCTCGAGGGGATCAGCTGGAGCGCCGGGCTCGACAAGCCCGGCGAAAAGACCATCGTGGCCCTCGTCAACAAGCTCGACGGCGACCCCAACGTCAACGTCCGCCTGGCGGCCGTGGACGCGCTCTATCTTTTCCGAGGCGATCCGGCGGTCAAGGAGAGCCTTATCCGGTCCCTGGCGAAGCAGGAATCGCCGCTCGTCCAGATCGCCCTCATCGACCTCCTGGTCGAGATCCGCGAGCGACGGGCCGCGGACGCCCTCAAGCAGCTCATCGGGAACGCCAAACTCGCCCCCCAGGTCAAAGAGCACGCCGAGCTCGGACTCAAGCAGATCATCTGAAGGAGAGGACCCATGAAAAAAACCGCGCTCGCCCTGATGGCCCTGGCTCTTTTCGGCCTCTTCCTGGCCGCCCACGACCACGATTATGACGTCCAGGAGAAGGAAGAGATATCGAAGACCCTCAAGGTCGCCGATGCCTCGCAGGCCGCCGAGGTCATCGTGGACAATGTCTGGGGCAGTGTCCGGGTAGAGGGCACCTCCGGACGGGACGTCATCCTCACGGCCCAAAAGACGATTCTCGCCGAGAGCAAGGAGAAGCTCCAGAAGGCCAAGGAGGAGGTCAAGCTCAATATCACCGAGAAGGGCAACACCGTGGACATCTACGTAGACGGCCCCTTCCGCTGCCGAGACCACGAAGGCCGCGGGATCCATATGCACAAGGACCCCGGATACATCGTCCAGTATGACTTCGTGCTCAAGGTCCCCTTCCGGACGAAGCTCGATGTCTCCACGATCAACGAGGGGGACATCGAGGTGAAGAACGTGGAGGGCGATTTCGAGGTCGAAAACGTCAACGGCGAGGTCCGGATATCCGAAATCGCCGGCTCCGGAAAAGCCCACACCGTGAACGGAGAGGTCCGGGTCACTTTCAAGCGCGCCCCTGCGGGAAAGTGCTCCTTCGGCAGCGTTAACGGAGACCTGACGATCTCCTTCCCGGCCGACCTCTCGGCGGACTTCCGCATCAAGACATTTAACGGCGAGGTCTATTCGGACTTCCCCGTGACCTATCTCCCGGCCTCCCCGACTGTCCGGGAACAGACCAAAGGCAAGTATGTCTTCAAGAGTGACCGTTTCTTCGGCGTCCGCGCCGGCAAGGGCGGGCCCGAGATCAAGATGGACACCTTGAACGGAGACATTCTCATAAAGAAAAGAACTGTTTGAAAAAGGAGAAAAACATGAACAGAACGTACCGGAACATTCTTTTGGGGCTGGCGCTTCTCGTTGGCCTCGCGCTTTTGGGCTATGCCCAGGACCAGAAAACGGACCGGGCCGTGGTCCCCCTGACGGACCCCGCCAAGCCCGCCCTGATCAAGGCCGACGTCCTCATGGGCAGTATCACCGTCAAGGGTTCCGACGGCAAGGAAGTCATCGTCGAGGCCAAGGTCCGGGAGCGGTCCCTGACCGACGAAGATGACGAGGACGAAGAGGCCATCGAGGCCGAAGAAGACATGGAAGAAAAGGACAAGGCCGCCAAGGTCGCGGGCATGAAGAAGATCGGCGTCGTCAGCACTGGCCTTGAGGTCGAAGAGTCGAACAACGTCGTCTCCATCAGCGCCGAGTCCTGGAAGTACGCCGTGGACATCACGATCCAGGTCCCGCGCGCCTCGTCGCTCGAGCTCCACTCAACGAACGACGGCGATATCGTCGTCGAGAACGTCAGCGGTGAGATCGAGGTCGAGAACGTCAACGGCTCGAACACCCTGAGGAACATCTCGGGGAACGCCGTCGTCAACACCGTGAATGGGGACGTGACCGTCACCATGACCCGGGTCACGCCCGATAAACCCATGTCCTTCAGCTCGATGAACGGCGATGTCGACGTGACGCTCCCGGCGGACATCAAGGCCAACGTCAAGATGAAGTCCCAGCAGGGCGAGATCTACAGCGATTTCGACATCACGCTCAAGCCGGTCCCCCAGAAGGCCGAGGAAGTCTCGAAGTCCGGAAAGGGCAAGTACCGCATCAGCTTCGAGAAGAACATTTACGGCGCCATCAACGGCGGCGGTCCCGAGTACGCCTTCAACACCTTCAACGGCGACGTCTTCATCCGGAAAGGCAAGTAAAGCGCGGGCTTCGGCGTTCGGAACACGCGAAGACAGGGGCGGTCTTCTTCGGAAGACCGTCCCTTTTTTTATCTGATCTTGATCGTTTGTATCTCGAAGGGTTTCATCAAAACGACGACGGCATCTTTGGGCACCGAACTCGAACTGAGCTCGTTCTCCGTGATGTCCGTCAATGCCAGGGTCACCGTGTCGGTCAGGAACAGGGGGCTCGTAATCTTCGCGGCGGCCGGTTTCCCGGCGATCTCCCGGAGGCGAATGACGATCCCCGTCCCGTCCTCGGCCCGTTTCACGGCCTGGATGATGACGTTGGGAGCGTCGACGGAGAAGAACGAACCCTCCGGCTTTTCGATCGGCCCCTCGTTCCTCGCCGGAACCCAGGCGGCGACGAGCGGCGTGTGGACCTCCCAGCCGAAGCGTGCTGAAGCGGTCCTGTCCGGGCCGCCGGCCCGGCTGGTGAGGGCGTATCGGAGGTCGATCTTCCCTCCCTGGGCGGCCTTGAAGTTCGTCGTCCAGTAATTGTTCATCGCGTAGGAATAGAGGGACGTGTTCGCGAGTTCGAGCTTCTTCAGCCACTTGCCTGTGTTGATGTCACCGAACTGGATGAGGGGCGCTTCGATGGGCGACCAGACGACGCTTGTTTTAGAGCCGGCGATCTCAACCCAGTTCTGGACCGTCTGCCAGTCGCGCGTCGTCCCGGGGAGCTGTTCCGATTCGGGGGCCATGTCCGCGTCCGCGATCTCGAACCGGAACGAGCCTCCCTTAACCAAGAACGGGAAGGCGAAATAGACGGCCTCGGCGTCGTAGGTCTCCTGTTTATTTAGGCGGTTCACGAGGTCGACACGCTTCACGTTCTCGTACAGGATGACCTCCTGCTCGAGCGACACGCACATCTTTGGCGCGCTTTTCACGATGAGGCTCGTAGCGACAGGCCCGCGCATTCCGGGCGCGAACTGGGCGGAGGACGGTGTCGCCCGGATGAAGTTTGCCCTTTGTTCCATGTTGTTGACGGCCTTGCGGCCGCCCTCGGGCGTTTCGTAGATATAGGCATTGAGCGGATAAGGGCCGCTCTTGTCCGCCAGTTCAAGGCCCGTTTCCTTGTCGACCAGGCTCGAAATGCCGCCCGTGACCGGGTCGATCGTGATCCGATAATAGGAGTTCTCAATGATGTTGACGTTCACGACGGTCTTTCCTTCGCCGGGTGTCGGCGCCTCGCCCGAGACGATGGAGAAGATCGCGTAACCCAAGGCCGGGATATCCCGCGCCTGGAAGAGCAGGGTGTCCTTGGTTAAGAGTTGGAAGGGCGCCTCCGCGCCCGTCCGCTTGTCGATGAGCCTGTATTTGCCCGCGACATCCTGGAGCTTCGCGGGCAGGGCGATCCTAACCGCTTCGGTCCGCGCCCAAGACAGGGGATTAAAAACGACGAGCGTAGGTTCAGGATCCGCGGCGACCTTTTTAGCGAGCCCTTCCACGCCCCGCTTGAGCAAGGTCCGGGCGGCCTCACGCGCCCGGTAAGCGAAGGACGACTTGAGGGTCCACTGGCCGCGGGCGAGTTCGGAGAGCGGGTCACTGATGCTGTTCCAAGCGCCCCAGGTATGCTCATCGAAGAGCATCGAAAGGTCGTAGGCCTCTCGGATGTCCGGGCCAGGATAGCGGAGCCCGGGATCGACTGCTCCGACAATGGCCGAAACCTTCTCGGCGGAAATGAGATCGTCGTGGGCCAGGCGGTTGAGCCCCGTTTCATAGGCCGTTGAAGCGACGCCGTCGGTCCAGTAATCCGGCCAGCCGAGCTTATGGACGGGAAGGACGGACGCGTACTTTTTTTCGAAGGATTCGAAGAACTCGCTCATCGTCGCCAGCCTCAGCTTCGGGTAGGCCCAACGGTTGTTCCACTCCCGGACGCGGTCGGAAAGCTCCCGTCCCGGGGGGCAATTGTCGGTCACCCAGGCGCTGATGTTGAAAGCGATGGCGTCGTAAGGATAATCGCCGCGCTCCTCCAGGGCCG
>Ga0256868_10000212_pt1 | contig 35679 bp, 29 predicted proteins | sample RVTome_13_FD_187341 | JGI IMG/M metagenome (GOLD analysis project Ga0256868, IMG submission 187341) | Soil microbial communities from uranium-contaminated site in the Upper Colorado River Basin, Wyoming, United States - RVT92D227 HiSeq ...
TGGAAACAGAGATCGCCGACCCGCAGGCGCTTCCCATCGAACTGCGGGTCAACGGCGAGGTGCGCCAGAAGGGTTCAACCGCCGACATGATCTTCTCGGTTGCCGAGCTCGTCGCGTTCATCTCGCACGTCATGACGCTTTTCCCGGGCGATCTCATCACCACTGGCACCCCGCCCGGCGTCGGCCCCCTGCGGCCTGGGGACAGCGTCGAGGTCGAGATCGCAGGCATCGGTGTCCTCCGGCACACCGTCAGCGCCGCTTGACGGGCACCCGGGACGTTGGTATTTTTCTCCCCCGCCCGGGAGACCGGGCGTCGAGCGGGAATAACTCAGTGGTAGAGTGCGACCTTGCCAAGGTCGAAGTCGCGGGTTCAAATCCCGTTTCCCGCTCCATTATCTGCTAGCGATTGCCCCCGAAATCGGGGGCTTTGTCACCCTCGCACGGCGGTCTTGGCCTATCCGCGGTTGTGCCCGCCTGATCCGGGGCGGCCCGGTGATGTCGTAACGGGCTCGAGTCTGCCCTGATGGCGCACTTCGCCGCGGACGTCGTGCTGCACGTCCTCGGGCCAGGCCTTCTCCTGGAATAGTCAGCGGGGTGTGAGCCGTGTCACGGGCGCCTGCGGAGGCGACGGGGCGGGGACCGGGGCCAGATCCAGCGTCACGTTCTCCAGGACGACTCGGCCCGCGTTGGCAAGACGGCTCCCTCGCGACACGTTCCTGAAGACGCTGTCGCGGATGACGACCCCGCCGACCGGCGACACCTCGAGCCCGAGGATCGAGAAGGCGACCGCGGCCCGACCCACCGTGAGGCCTTCGACGCGGACGTTGCGGACGACCGGTATGAACGTGCGGGACAGGTCCTCGTCCATGACCTGGTAGAGCATGTCGATGTCGATCGCGGAGCCGACCTCGCCGATCTCGGTGTCCCGCATGAACACGTTCTCGACAAAACCTCCCCGCGCAGTGTTCGTCTTGATCCGGAGTCCCCGCTCGAGATCGGGGCTCGACATCGTGTTGCACTCCGCGAAGACGTCGCGGACACCGCCGCTGACCTCGCTGCCGACCGTCACGCCCCCGTGGCCGGCCCGCATCCGGCAGTTGCGAACGACGATCCGCTCGGACGGCGCCGCGAGGCGGCGACCGTCGGCGTTCCGCCCGGACTTGATCGCGATGCAGTCGTCCCCAGTATCGAAGAGCGTGTCCTCGATGAGGACGTCCGTGGACGACTCGGGGTCGCACCCATCGTTGTTCGGGCCAGGGGATACTACCGAGACACGGCGCACGATCACGTTCGAGGAGAGGACTGGGTGGATCACCCAGAAGGGTGAGTTCCGGATGGTGACGCCCTCGACCAGCACGTTTCTGCAGCGGTACACCTGCAGGAACGGGGGCCGGAGGTAGTGGCCGGCGCCGTAGACCCGCTGTTCGGGAGGGACGCCTTCGGCGGCCTGCTGAAAGAGGCGAGTCCGGGCCGGCTTCTGGCTCTCGGCCCCTGCCGCCGCCTTCCACGGCCACCAGTGCAGGGGGTCGGCCTGCCCGTCAAGCGTCCCACTCCCCGTGATGGCCAAGTTCTTCTGCTCGAAGGCGTAGACCAGCGGCGCGTAGTTCATCAACTCGACGCCTTCCCACCGGGTAAACACGACGGGGAGATACCGCGCGGGATCTGCACTGAAGCGAAGCGTGGCCCCCGCCAGGATGTGGAGGTTCACGTTCGAAAGGAGGCGAACGGGCCCGGTCAGAAACTCGCCCGGAGGCACGATCACGCGCCCTCCGCCGGAGGCGTGACACGCCTCGATCGCCGCCATCAGCGCGCTCGTCGCATCGGTCGAACCGTCCCCGACGCCGCCAAAATCGGTGATTGAGAAATCCCGGGCTGGAAAAGTGGGCGGTTGAATTCGCGCGAGAATTCCGGGCAGTCTTGCCCACGGGTCGTCGCTGGTCGAACCGCCGCCTCCGGCCGCAACGACCCAAACCGGTAGCACGGAAAGCAGCGATACGACCGCCAGAGTAACGGCGAAGGGGATCTTCCGTGTCATGGCTTTACCTCAGCCGGCCAACGTCGACCGCCTGCATGTCCTCGAACTCCTGGTTCTCGCCTCCCATGCTCCAGACGAAGGCGTAGCGGCCCGTTGCGACGCCGAAGTGCATCGACCAGGAGGGCGCCAGTACGGCTTGCAGGTTGCGAACGACGAGGTGGCGCGTCTTCTCGGGCGGTCCCATGACGTGAAGCGCGAAGGCGCTCGGCGCCAGATCGAAGTACAGGTAGACCTCGGTGCGCCTGTGATGGGTGTGCGGTGGGATCGAGTTCCAGACGCTTCCCTCCTCGATGTCGGTCACACCCATGACGAGCTGGCAACTCGGGACCCCGCGAGCGTGGATGTACCGGCGGAGGACCCGCAGGCTCGCGTCGGCCTGGGACCCGATCCTCACCGTCTCCGCCTCACCCTGCGACACCCGTGCGGACGGGAGACTTGCGTGAGCGGGATGGCTCACGAGGTAGAAGAGGCCGGGATCGTCCTCGCGCTTGCTGGCGAAGACGATCTCGCGCGCGCCCCGGCCGATGTAGAGACCGTCGCGCCGCCCGAGGCCGTGCGTCTGTCCGTCCACCGTGACGGCCCCGAGTCCCCCGAGGTTCACCACACCCACCTCGCGGCGAGTGGCGAAAAACGGTGCCGACAGCTCCGCCGGCGCGTCGAGGGTCAGTGGACCGCGGCGCGGCACGACGGAGCCGAGGATCGTTCGCTCCGCCTCCCAGTGGACCAGACGCACCTCGTCCGGTGCGAAGAGGTCCTCGACAAGGAACGCTGCGCGCAGCTCCGCTACGGTCATCCTCTCGTAGTGGACGGGATCGACGAGAAAGCGTGTCTTCATTCTTTCAGCTCCCTGACTCAGCGCGGCAGGACCTCGATTCTGAGCGGCGAACGAAGACGCTGCACCAGGTCCTCGACGAGGCCATCCCACGCGGCAGATCCGGGGACATCACCGCCCTTGTCCCACCCGGAGCCGGCATGGTACACCACAGGCTGCCCCGCCTTCGTGTGCCCGACGAGCAGGACGTTGCCTTCGGCTTCGGCAACCGAGTCGATGCGGGCGGGGTCGACAATGACGGCGCAGCCGAGGTTTCCGTTTGGCTCCTTGAGCGCTTCCCACGTCCGCAGGGTCCCCTCCTCGCGCTCGATCCGGACCTCGGCGCCCTTCGCCCTCTTGATCCCCGTGGCCCACGTCACCTCGTCCGCACCATCCACGGAGTAGATGCTCTCGATTCGGTTGAAGTGCGAGCCCGCGTCCAGCGTGATACGTTTCGTCTCGGTGACCCGGACTCCCGCGGCGTCCCATGGCTCGTAACGCAGCTCGAACACGAGTCGGATCGGTCCATTCGCGAGAACGCGGGATTCCCGGAAGTTCCTCGAGACGAAGAGGCGGCCGCCCTTCCAGATTCCGCTGCCGCCGCAGCCGCGGCTCGGGCCAACCGAATAAAAGTCGCCTCCCTCTCCGTGGTCGACGTGATAGTCGTCGACCATGTACCAGTCGTTGACGACCAGCGCCCGCGTCCTCTTCACCCAGACGTCCACTCCGCTGCTCGTCAGCGGCTCCTTCTGCCAGGTCTCGAGTGCCGGGCCGTAGACCCGATGAGCTACCCGGTCGTTTTCCCAGGCGAAGTCGTCGAACCGCTCCCTTACGAACCTTCCGTACACGCGGAAGTCTTCCTTCCGCAGTTGCCGCTTGTCCCCGAGGGTGAGGAGGAAGGTCTTCGTCGCGCGAGGTTCGAATCCGCTCTGGAAGGCGATCTGGTCGGCCGTGCCGTCCCCGTCGTCGTCGACGGCCTGCGCGAAAACCTCGCGGGCCGGCCCCTCCTCGGTCACACGAATGCGGGCGAGGTCCTCCGCGCGGAAGGCAACCTTCAACGTGGCAAGGGGAAGCACGACCGTCTCGTTGGCACGGGCACGGCCAAGGTCGCTCGAGACAGTGACCCGGAGCGATGGCTCCTGCGCGAGGAGAAGGCTCGCGGCGGGTGTGAGCACCACCGCGAGCCAGGGGTGGCATCGCTTGCACATTATCGGTCTCCGGGCTCACGCGGCTGGATCAGACAGCCGCGTGAGCCCTGGCGTTCAAAGTCAGAAGGTCAGACGTGCCCCGAGTTGGATGTCACGAGGGTTATTGCGCTGAGATCGGAAGGTGCCGAACGTCGCGCTGCGCGGGTTCAGGTCGGGGTCCCAGTACACCGTGTAGTTGATTGCGTTGATCGCGTCCAGCCGGATGAGGAGCTGAACCGTTCCTGGAAGATCGAAGGTCTTCGAGATACCGATGTCCATGAGGTGGAGGTTCGGCATCCGCATGTTGGCAAGGATCGTCGGGAAGTAGCGGGCGTTCGCGGTTCCAACCGCGATCCTCGTATCGGCCCTCTGCTTCGCCGGGTCGTCCACGCCGTTGGTCTGCACCTTGCTGTCGTGGAAGTAGAAGCACCTCGTGTCCCACGCGGGCACGTCGAGGCCGATGATCTTGCCGGCGGAGTTCCTCGACCCCACGGAGCCGACGCTTAGGTCCTTCGCATTGCAGGTCGGATCGAAGTAGATGTGCCCCCACCCGGTCGCAATGCCGCTCGTGAACGAGGTCAGCGGGAAGCCGTCCTGGTACTGGTACGAGACCGAGACGTTCCAATCGCCAAAGATCGTCTGCATGACCGAGCCCCACTTGTCGCCCCACTTTCGACCCTTGCCGACGGGAACCGGGACGGTCGCGCCGACCGAGGCCCGGTTGGGTCGGTCATCCGCTGTCGTGCGGCTCTCCAGCTTGGTGTCGAACGAGTTGAGGTAGCTGACTCTCTCGGTCATCTTGGACCGGGTGTATGACGCGATGACGGACAACCCGTTCTCGAATCGCTTCGAGAGACTGAGCTGGCCGGAGTTGTAGGAGTCCGAGCCGTTGTACTGCATGACAGCCACCCGCAGGAATTCCGGGTATGCCAGCAGGAGCTGCTGGCGCTGGATCGTCGAGCCGTTGAGGGTGGTGCCCGGGAGAAGGCCCTTGAAGGGGTTTGTCACGTTGGTGGTGAGGTACGTCTCCTGCGCCGTGTCACGCTCGGCGTTGAACGAGACGTACTCCTTGGGCAGGCCGTTCAGATCTCGCCGGACGGGCAGGTTCCTTCCCTGCGATCCGATGTAGTCCAGCTGGACGACCCACCCGGCACCGAGGTCGCGCTGCGCACCCAGCTGCCAGCGCGTGTAGACGGGCGTCTTCCGCTCGGAGTTGACGATCATCGTCACGGCGTCAGCCACCAGGTCGCGCCCGGCCCACGTGAGCAGACCCTGCGAGGAGCCCGGTGGGACGTCGAGGCCGTTGGGGAAGGGATCGTTGAGGTCGGCGATAAACGTCTTGCCGCTGTCGTTCGTGGAGACGAGGAGCGTCTGCTGCGAGTAGCCGGCCTGGTTTATCGAGTCGAAGGTGTAGGGATACGAGTAGAGACCGATACCGCCCCGCACGACGGTTTTCCTGTCAATCTGGTACGAAGCGCCGACTCGCGGCAGGACGGAGAGGAGCGACTTGTAGATCGGCCTGCCTTTGTAAACCAGCCCGCCCAGGACCTGGAATTGGTCGGCCGGGATCTCATCAATTGGGTTCTTTGCATACGCGGCGCGTGCTGCCGCGTTCAGGGGGCTGATGGCCGTAAGGTCGAAGCCCGTGGCGTTCCTGTTGTGCGTCTCGGTGAGGCCGCTGTCGAGCTCCGCGCGCAGACCGAAGTTCACGGTGAGGCGCGAGATCGGCGACCAGGTGTCGTGAGCGAAAAGGGAGTGGTATGTCTGCTGGAAGCGCCCGCTGGTGTTGTTGTCGATGTTGCTGTTTCCGCCGGAGGTCGGGATCCCGAGGAGGAACTGCGCCAGCGCCTGGCCGGCCTGGATGGCTGCGCTGTTGTTCGCCCGCGTGTAGGCGCCGGTGTAGTTGTAGCGACCCGCCATGTTCCCGTAGTTCTGTAGCGTCCATTTCTGGATGCGCAGGTCGTAGCCGGCGCGGATCGTGTGGTCGCTCAGGGCCCAGGTGAGCGTGGAGGCGAAGGAGGTGTTGTAGAAGGGGTTGTCCCTCCCCTCGCTGTAGTCGGAACGCTGCGAGCCGAGCGTCTGGTACGTCACCCCGCCGCCGGCGATGTCGAACCGGGGCAGGTACTGGTAGCCCCGGAAGAGCGCGACGGTTGCCGCGTCGAAGCCGAGGCTCACGGGGTCGAACGACTCCGCGGGTTCGCGCCACTCCCCAAACTTCGAGGAACTGAGTCGGAGGTCGCCGATGAGGTTCGAGGTGAACATGTTCGTGTAGGTCGCCGTGCCCCCGAGGTTGCTGCGATTGTCGAAGCCCGCCGTCACCTGGAACCCGTTCTGCTCACCCGCCCAGTCGTATCGGTCCTCCTGCCTGGTGTTCCAGTAGCCGGTGACAGCCAGTTTCTGGTTGACCGTGAAGTTATGGTCGAGCCGGATCAGCGCCGCCTTGTAGTCGTACGTGCGGCCCATGTTCGAGAAGTAGTTGTTGGACCCGTCCGCCTTTCCCGCCTGGTTTGGCAGCGGGTAGTAGGAGAGGAGCTTCAGCGCGATCGGATTGAGGCGGTCGGCCGGGATGATGTTGTCGGTAAAGGCGGTGCGATTCGTGGTGCCGGTGAGCGGGTCGTAGATCTTGATGCCGCTAGCCAGAAGCTCGGAGAAGTCGCCGTGACGCATCTTCTCTGTCGGCACCGTGTAGGTCACCGGCTCGGCGGTCACATCGTACAGCTTCTCTCCGGACACCATGAAAAACGTCTTGTCCTTGAAGATCGGCCCCGACAGCACCACGACTTCCCGGTCGTAGTCCCGCGGGGGCAACGCGGTATTTGAGCGCTCGGAGAAGATCGAGTTCTTCGAGCGGCTGTCGGACCGGTTGAAGTACGACCCAGACCCGTGGAACTTGTTGCCGCCGCTCTTCAGCGCCAGATTGACGTTGGCGCCGGCCGTGTGTCCCTGCTGCGCATCGAGGTCGAGCGTGTTCACCCTGAACTCCGCGATAGCGTCGGAGGGTGGGGAGAAGCCAATGCGCTCCCCTCCATAGTTCACCTGCTGCCAGGACACGACGTTGGGGGCTCCATCAATCGTGAAGTCGTTCCCGCCCTTGGCGCCGTTCGCGATGAAGCCGCCGAGGTTCGCGTTGTCCATCGGTCGCGCGAAGTGCAGGTCGGACGTCTCCAGGATGCCCGGCGCCAGACGGGTCAGCATGTAGGCTGTGCCGTCGGCGAGCGGCAGTTGGGCGATCTGCTGGCGGTCGATCACCTGGCCCGTAGCCGTCGAGGTCGTGTCTAGGTAGGGAGTGCTGGCGGTGATCTCCAACACTTCGGTCTTCCGCCCGAGGTTGAGGACGATGTCGAGACTCACGGAGTCGCCGACACGGACTTCGATCCCGGACCTGACGACCGTCTGGAAGCCGTCAAGACTGGCTTCCACCGAATACGTCCCCGAGATCAGGTAACGCGCCTGATAGAAACCTCGGTCGTTGGTCGTCAGCGCCGTTGCGATGTTCGTGCTGGTGTTGGTCACCGTCACAGAGGACCCCGGAAGGACGCCACCCGATTCGTCCTTCACCGTGCCCGAGATCGAGCCGCGGAAGTCCTGCGCGGCGAGGCTTGAATTAAACCCTGCGACCAACACCAGTGACACCAAGACACGCACAACGTTGCAGGTCTTCATGGTTCCTCCATTTCAAACCCATTCCGCTGGGCCATTGTTTGAGTCTCGGGGAAAGATAATACCTCTGCAAACCCGTTGTCAAGAGTTGTCGTACCACTTTTCCAAACTCCTGGGAAAGCCCGAAACTGGGCCCACCCTCGAGCTGTAACCTATTAAATGGTATATAGATAGGAACCAAGGAGCACCGGCCCCTACGGGCGGTTTCGGCCGCGAGGCCCGGCGGTGGACCGGGTGGGGCTGGCCAACCGGGAGCGAGCCCCGAGCTCGCGAGTCCTCGTGGTCGACCCGAGGCCGTGCAGGGTTTCTTGAGTACAACTCGTCGCCTGCGACAACCTTCCAGCGAGGGGGCCGGCGATCACGGCGGTCCTGCCGGTGTTTACCCGGCAACTGGTGGACATCGACTTCCTGCACAAATGTCGAGGGTCGATCTCCCACGATCTCAACGCCCGGCACCCAGCGCCTGGAAGGACGCGAAAACAGCACACCAAACCGACCGGAAGAGCCCCAGAAAGAATGACTGGTCGGACCAATACGCATCACGGTTCTTTTCTCCCGGGAGTCGCGGGGGTCCGTGATATCTCGTCCAGATAGGTCTCGAGGCTCGACATTCCGCTTGTTCCGAGGGTGGCGCCGTCCGCCGGGTCCCGAGCGTTCAGACCGTGCGCGGCCTCCCATGCGTCCGGCATCCCGTCTCGGTCCGAATCCGCGGGCGGAGTCCCGGGCTGCAGGCGCGGCCAGCCCCCGACCTGCTCCTGAGAGTCGATCAGGCGACCGGTCTTGTCCGCCACGGAACGGAGAACGGACAGATCCGCGGAATCGCGGACGAGTGATGCGCCCGACTCCCCCAGTACCCGGTGGTAGGCGGTCTCTGCATCATCGGTCTCGACTTCCGGGAACGGAAAGCGTTGCGAGCTGATCCTGTAGGCGCCGGCGAACAGGCCCCAGTCCCCCGGCGCGGTCGCGAGCTTTCCCCGGGCGGCCGCGTCCACCCGGTTGCCCTGCTGGTAGATCTCGGTCCGATCGCTGCCCCCCGTGAAGGCGACCCTCCGCGCCTTCGGGCGGGTGGACGGGCCGGCCACCAGCGTGTTGGCCACGTAGTTCAGGCGCGGGGAACCCTCCGACGCCGGACCGCTGTACCCGGGTTGGCTGCCCCAGTCGTAGACGACGTTGTTGACGAAGTCGAGGCCGAGATCGTCGCCGAGCCGCGGGTTGCGGCTCTCGTGGTGTGCGTACAGGGTGTGATGGATGGTGATCCCGCCGTTTCCCCAGCGCAGGAGCGAGCCGTAGCCGTGATGGCCTTTCGCGTGGCACGATTCGTTCAGGCTCTCGGCGATGATCGACCACTGGACCGTCACGCGATCCGAGCGCGTGACCGAGAGCGTCTCGTCGACGCTCCAAGACGCCGAGACGTGGTCGATGATCACGTCTCGCGACTCGAAGACGGTGAGGGCGTCGCCTTGGAAGGAGGGGCAGTTGACGTCGCCCGCTCGGAACCGCATGTACCGGACCACCACGTCGTGCGTGCCCGAGATGCTGGTGGCGAAGCCGGCCACGGTCACGCCGTCTCCGGGGGCCGTCTGCCCTGCGAGTGTGAGGAGTGGTTTGTCGATGGTCAGCACGGACCGGAGGAAGATCGTCCCGGAGAGATCGAAGACGATGGTGCGCGGCCCGCAGGCCGTCTGGACGCCGTACCGCAGGCTTCCCGGACCCGCATCGGACAGGCTCGTGACGTGGTAGACGTCACCTCCGCGTCCCCCCGCGGCAAACGCTCCGGAGCCCTCGGCGCCGGGAAAGGCCCGTGGCGGCCCTGGCGCGGGGGGCCTTCCCGGGGCAGCAACGGGTCGTGCGCGGGGCCACTCCATCGCGCTCGCGGCCAGGAGCACCCCGCAGAGTCCATGCGGCGCGTTGGTCAGCCTCTTCCTCGCGAGGTAGCCCGCAAGGTCCTTCTGGACGCTCGTCCCCTCTGCAGTGTCCTCGATGACGGGTCGTCCCTCCGCATCCTCGCCGATCCTGGCCAGCAGGCCGTCCCAGCCCCTCCGGGCCGTTTCGGCCTCGGCGGGGCCGAGGAGACCGTCATCGGCGCCGCGCTTCAGCGCGTAGACGAACATTGCGCTGGCGGAGGTCTCGATCCAGTTCCCGGCCGCGTCACCCTTGTCCATGACCTCGAACCAGAGCCCGGTCTTCGGGTCCTGGGTCCGAACGATGCCTCCCGCCGCCTCACCGAGAAGATCGCGCAGCCTCGCGTACGCCGGGTGCCCTTCGGGGAGCTCGGCGAGGATGTCGACGAGGGCCATCACGTACCACCCCATCGCGCGGCCCCAGACCTCCGGCGAGGCGCCCGTGACCGGGTCGGCCCAGGCCGCGTTGCGGTCGGCGTCCCACGCGTGCCGGAAGAGACCCTCCCCGGTGCGGGTCTTCTCGCCGACCAGCAGCGTCTGCGCCGCGGCCGTGTCGAAGCAGAACCCGGGCTCCTCGAACAGCCGCCCGTAGCGAACCAGGAACGGCTCGGCCATGTAGATCCCGTCAAGCCACATCTCGTCCGGGTACTTCTGCTTGTGCCAGAAGCCGCCCGCCGAGTTCCGGGGAAAACCGTCGAACCGCTGGCGGAGCCAGCGTGCGGCCCTCGCAAATTTCGGGTTCCCCGTCTCCTCGTAGAGAAAGAGCACGAGGTTGCCCGGCTGGATCCGATCCTGGTTGTGGCCGGCCGAATCGTCCCCCAGATCGACGCCCCCATCGCACTGCAGGTAGGAGTCCACCCAGGCTCGGATGTACTCCAGGTACCGAGGGTCCCGTGTGTGGCGGTAGACCTCCGCGATCCCCCACAGGGCGATCCCCGTCGTGTACTCGAACCCTTTGTTGCCGATGGCCTCGGCGTTAGGCCATCGCGAGAGCACGCTGTCCGCGAGCCGGACCGCGAACGGCTGCTCCGGCGACGGCGTTGTCGCCGCGACGGCACCCACAACGCCGGTCGCGAGGCCGAGCACGATCATGCCTGCGCGAGCCCCTCGCCGAATGCTTCCCGAGCGCGTTCGCATCGCGTCTCCTTTGCCGCTCATCACCGGCCCATCCAGCCGCCGTCGACGATGAGAACGTGTCCGTGCACGTAGTCGGAGGCGCGGGAGGCGAGGAAAACGGCGGCTCCGACGAGGTCCTCGGGCTCGCCCCAGCGGGCCGCTGGGATCCGTTCGAGGATCTGGCGGCTGCGCTCGGGGTCGGCACGGAGCGCCGCCGTGTTGGCCGTTCGCATGTAGCCGGGCGCGATGGCGTTCACGTTCACCCCGCGTCCGGACCACTCGTTCGCAAGCGATCTCGTGATCGCCGCCACTCCCGACTTCGCAGCGGCGTAAGCGGGGACCAGGATCCCACCCTGGAAGGAGAGGAGGGAGGCGATGTTGATGATCTTGCCGTGCCCGGCGGCGAGCATTCCCCGGCCCGCCTCGCGGCAGAGGCGGAAGACGCTTCCGAGGTTGACGTCGAGAACGTGGTCCCAGTCCTCGTCGGTGGTCTCCTCTGCGCTCGCGCGCCGGATCGTTCCGGCGTTGTTAACGAGGATGTCGAGGCCGCCAACCGCCGCGATGGCCTCCGACACGAGCCTGCCGGGCGTCGTGAAATCGGACAGGTCTCCCGCGATTGCGGCGGCCCTGACACCTGCCGCGCGAATCGCCGCACAGGTCCCGTCGCAGTCCGCGGGCAGCACCTCGGCGTGGACGACGACGTCCGCGCCGGCCCTGGAGAGACCGATGGCGATGGCGGCGCCGAGGCCGCCCGAAGCACCCGTCACCAAAGCTCTCCGGCCAACAAGTGAAAAGAGGCCGAGTCCGTTGGTGTTCATGATGCCCTCATTTCGCGGGCTCGAGCCCGCGTCCGAGTGTCCCGAGCTCGAGGCCGAGGTACTCCCTCGCGTTGAAGAACGAGATCGCCTCAACGAGGCGACCGAGCATCGCGCTGTCATGTGGAACGAGCCCTCTCCTCACGTCGTGGCCGAGGAGATTGCAGAGGAGACGGCGGAAGTAGTCGTGCCGTGGGTAGGAGAGGAAGCTGCGAGAGTCGGTCACCATGCCTACGAACCGCGAGAAAAGGCCCATGCTCGAGAGCGCCCTCATCTGGGCTTGCATCCCGTCCAGTTGATCGAGGAACCACCACGCCGGGCCGTACTGGATCTTGCCCGGCAGGGTTCCGTCCTGGAAGTTGCCGGCCATCGTTGCGAACACCTCGTTGTCAGCCGGGTTCAGGTTGTACAGGATCGTCTTGGCGAGTTGTTCCGTGCTGTCCAGCCGATCGAGGAATCGCGCCAGCGACCGGGCCTGTGGGAAGTCGCCGATTGAGTCCAAGCCGCTGTCGGCGCCAAGCCTGAGACGCAGCCGGGTGTTGTTGTCGCGGAGCGCCCCCAGGTGGAACTGCTGAACCCAGCCGCGAGCGTGGTCGAGGAGCGCAAGCCGATGGAGCAGCGCCGATCGAAAGCCGCGCGCCTCCCCGGACTCGGGTGTCTCCCCTCTCCGAAGACGGGTGAAGACCTTCGAGGCCTCCCCATCGGTCCAAGGCTCCGCGTCGATCTGTTCGAGCCCGTGGTCGGACGCACGACAACCGGCCGCGTGGAAGAACGCATGGCGCGCCTCGAGGGCCTCGAGCAGAGACGCGAAGGTCCCGACGGAGAGCCCCGCGGCTTCGCCCAGCCGATCCACCCAGGCGTTCCAGGCCCGCGGGTCGCCCGTCGCCAGGACACGGTCGGGCCTGAACGTGGGATACACGCGCGTCTCGCGATCCGCCTGCGCGGCCAGCGTGGCGTGATGCGCCAGCGAGTCGATCGGGTCGTCGGTGGTACACACCACGGCGACCCGGAAATGTTGGAGGAGCCCCTGCGCGGAGAAGCCGGGTTGGGTGAGCAGCTCGTTGCAACGGTCGAAGATGCCGCGCGCGGTCCGCGCATCGAGGAGCTCCGCGATGCCGAACGGGTGCTTGAGCTCCATGTGAGTCCAGTGGTAGAGCGGGTTGCGGAGGGCGAACGGGACCGTCCGCGCCCACGCTTCGAACTTCTCCCAGTCCGACGCGTCCCCCGTACAGAACCGCTCCGGGACCCCATTCGCGCGCATCGCCCTCCACTTGTAATGGTCGCCCTCGAGCCAGATCTCGGTTATCGAGCGAAAGCGGTGGTCCTGTGCGATCTGCGCGACGGGCAGGTGGCAGTGGTAGTCGATGATTGGAAGTTTCTCAGCGTGATCGTGATAGAGCTCCGCAGCCAAATCCGTTTCCAGCAGGAAGTCGTCGTGAATGAAGGGTTTCATTGGGCGTCTCCCCCCCGACGCCGGCGACGCGTCGGCGATGACCCAGACTCACCGGACTGCGCCCGGCGGGCCCTCTCCAGGTGCTCGGCCATCTCGCGCCGGGCCCGCTCAACGTCTCGCGCCCGGATCGCCCGGTAGATTCGGCGGTGCATCTCGGCCGATTCCTTGAGGCTCGTGGAGTGGACCGCGGTCTCTCGCCGACTCTCCCAGACCAACTGCGCGAGCGTGTCGACCAGCGTGGCCAAAACAGGGTTCTGCGAGGCGGCCGCCACGGCGCGATGAAACTGGACATCGTGGAGGAGGTACTCCCTCGGGTTGTCGATCGACGCGAACATACCGGCGACCTCGTCCGCCATAGCGGCCATCTGCTCGGGTGTGGCTTTCGCTGCCGCAAGGTAGGTCCCCCCAACCTCGAGCACGGCGCGTGCCTCGAACATCTCTTCGTGGGTGAAGCCGTGGAGGGCAGCGAGAAAGCGGAGGGGCCCTTCCCCGAGCCGTGGAGGGCCCGCGACGATGTAGGTTCCCGAGCCCTGGCGCGCTTCCATCACACCCATTGCCTGGAGCGAACGGATGCCCGAGCGCAGTGAGGCCCGGCTCACCCCAACCTGATCGGCGAGGTCGCGTTCCGGAGGGAGCCGGTCTCCAGGCCTCAGGCGGCCGGCCTCGATCATCTTGAGGACGTACTCCACCACCTTGCCACCGACCGTATTGGCGGTTGACCGGTCACCAGAGGTCTTACCTGTCATGGTCGTGCCCTCAAAATTGGTCTGCAGAGTGATACCATCCCCTTCCCGCCCGTGTCAAGGAGGGGTGCCCTCTAAATCCGGCCATTCGTAGACTTGCGCGGCCAGAATGGGTAAGAGTTGACGCCGCTGGTTTTGTGGTATTGTGTCGCCAGAACGGAAGAGTGGTTGACCACTTCTTCGGGACCACGGAGCTGGGATGACACTCAAGCTCAGGAGTGAGTCCGAGTGCCGCTGGGACCTCGTCAGCCTCGGAGAGGTCATGCTGAGGTTGGACCCCGGCGAGGCGCGCATCCATACCACCCGGCGTTTTGCCGCGTGGGAGGGAGGCGGTGAGTACAACGTCGCGCGCGGGCTGCGGCGCTGCTTCGGAAAGCGCACGGCGGTCCTCACCGCGCTCGCCGACAACCCCGTCGGGCGGCTCGTCGAGGATCTGATGCTCCAGGGCGGGGTCGACCTGTCCCTCGTGCGCTGGGTCCCCTACGACGGCGTCGGGCGAGCAGCGCGCAACGGGCTGAACTTCACGGAACGGGGGTTCGGACCGCGCGCGGCAGTGGGCTGCTCAGACCGAGGGCACACCGCCGTTTCCCAACTACAGCCTGGCGACTTCGACTGGGAGGACATCTTTGGCCGGCTCGGTGCCCGGTGGCTGCACTCCGGCGGGATCTTCTGCGCGCTGGGCGAGTCGACGCCCGACGTCGCGCGGAGCGCCTTCGAGGCCGCCAGGCGGCACGGGACGATCGTCTCGTACGACCTGAACTACCGCGACTCCCTCTGGCGTTCGGCCGGAGGCCAGGCCAAGGCGCAGGAGGTCAATCGAGCCCTCGTGGGTTTGGCTGACGTCCTGTTCGGCAACGAGGAGGACTTCTCCGCCGCGCTGGGGTTCCCGGTCGACGGGACCGATTCCGGCCTCGAAACCCTTTCGACGGCCGGCTTCCGCCGGATGATCGCGAAGGTCATGGAGACGTTCCCGAACCTAACGGCGGTGGTGACCACGCTGCGTACCGCCCGGAGTGCCGGCAGGAACGGGTGGGGAGCCCTGTGCTCCTACGCGGGTGAGTTCTTCGAGATCCAGCAGATCGACATCGATATCCTCGACCGCGTGGGCGGGGGTGATTCGTTCGCCTCCGGTTTCATCTGCGGCCTGTTGGAAGGGCGAGGTCCAGAGTGGGCGCTCCGATGCGGCGTGGCTCACGGCGCCCTCGCCATGACGACGCCTGGCGACGCCTCCATGGCCACGCGTTCCGAGGTTGAGCGGCGCATGAGCGGTTCAAGCGCGAGGATCGAGCGATGAGCCGGCCGCAAACAATCGAGAGGATCGAGAAACTCGGCCTCGTCCCGGTTGTGCGGGCGCCGTCGGCGGTGGTGGCGCTGCGTGCGGCGCGGGCCGTCTACGCGGGTGGGATCGATGTCCTCGAGATCACCATGACGGTCCCCGACGCGCTCGACGTCTTGCGGCAGCTCGCTGCCGAGTTGGGGGATCGTGTGGTCCTCGGCGCGGGCACCGTCCTCGACGCCGACACCGCTCGGGCCTGCATTGCGGCGGGAGCCGAGTTCATCGTGGCACCCGGGCTCGACCTCGAGACGGTCCGCGCGGTACATCAGCTCGAGAGGCCGGTGTTGCCGGGCGCGCTCACGCCAACCGAGGTCCTGACGGCGTGGAAGGCCGGCGCCGACATGGTCAAGATCTTTCCCTGCTCGGCGGTGGGGGGGGCCGAGTACGTTCGCGCCCTCAGGGTGCCTCTGCCACAGGTGAAGCTGCTGCCGACCGGCGGCGTCGACCGGCACACGGCGGCCGACTACATCCGCGCCGGCGCCGCCGCGCTCGGCCTCGGCGCCGCGCTCGTCGACCTCAACGCCCTGCAACAACGGGGCGACGAGGCGCTGTCCGCTCGCGCCCGCGAGTTCATCGAGATCGTGCGCGCGACGCGTGCGGAGCTAGCGGTACGGTAGGAGCGCGCATGGGGATCCGCCTCCGTGGCGCCGGCCTGCTGGTCGCCGTTGGCCTCGTGGCGGCATGCATAGGCGGAGGGGGCGCCCCTGACGTCCCCGCCGTTCCTGCACGCGGGCCTGGCGAACGAGCAGACCTGGTCGTTGCGCAGGACGGGAGGGGAGACTTCCGGACGATTCAGCACGCTCTCGACGCCCTTCCCGCGGACGGGCCCGCCTACCGGGTCATCCTCCTGCGAAACGGCACCTACAGGGAAAAGGTCTTCATCACGAAGAGCAGGGTGGCGCTCGTCGGGGAGAACCGCGAACGGACGCGCGTGGTCTTCTCCGAACTGCGGTCCGAGTGGCGCAAGACGCATCCGGACGACTGGGGCGCCGCCGTCGTCAACGTGGGTGAGGGCGTCGAGGACCTCGTTCTTGCCAACCTCACGATCAGAAACGACTACGGGAGTCACGGCGGGAGCCATGACCATCAGTTCGCCGTGCGCAGCGGGAAGGGAACGACCCGCATCTCGGTCCTCCATGCCAATGTCCTCGCGGATGGGGGCGACACGATGTCGCTGTGGAACAGCGCCTCGGGGATGTACTACCACGCCGGCTCGACGTTCGAGGGCTACGTGGACTTCTTCTGCCCGCGAGGGTGGAGCTATGCCACGGATTGCCGTTTCGTCAGCCACAGCACGAGCGCCAGCATCTGGCACGACGGCAGCGCCGCGGAGGAACAGAAGCTCGTGATCAGGAGCTCGCACTTCGAGGGGGACGCCGGGTTTGCACTGGGGCGCATCACTCGGGACGGCCAGTTCTACCTCCTCGACTGTACATTTTCGGGGGCGATGGCCGACCGTCCGATCTACCTCGCGCGCGAGCCGGAGACGTTCCGGTGGGGCCTGCGTGCCTACTTCTGGAACTGCCGACGCGATGGCGGTGACTTCCCCTGGTTTGCCGACAGCCTGTACCAGGCCCGGGGCGCCCCGCGGGCCGACGAGATTGATGCCCGCTGGACGTTCGGAGGAAAGTGGGATCCCGAGGGGACGCTGCCCGCGGTGCTCCCGTTTGCGAGCATCCCAACTCCACGAAACGGTGCTCGCGTCGTTCCGTCTGAGGTCGGCTTGCTGCGGTGGATCGGTGCGCGCGGCGCCGTCGCCTACGACGTCCGGTTCGGCCGGAAGGACCCGCCGCCCCTCGTTGCTCGGGTCAAGGGGACGGCGTACGAACCCGGCCCTCTGACGCCGGGCGTGACATACTTCTGGCGCGTCGATGCGGTGATGCCCAGGGGATCGGTCGAGGGACCCATCTGGCGGCTCACGGCCGTTGAGCCCGAGGGCAGGACGGCCGCGGCGAGACAGTGAGGGACACGAGAATGGTCAAGGACACCGTGGTCGAGAACCCCGTGAAACCGGATGCCGCGGAGAATGTGGTCGCCCACGTCCGTGATCTGCTCACCAAAGGAGAGGTCAAACCAGGGGATCGGCTGCCGGCCGAGAGGGAGCTGGCGCTGCAGATTGGCGTCAGCCGGCCGAGCGTGCGCGCCGGGCTTCAGGCGCTGGCGGCGATGGGCGTCGTGGAGGCGCGACGCGGCTCCGGAACGTACATAAGCACCGGCCCACCGGTCCTCAGCAGCGGCCCCCTTCAGCTCCTCGCGATCCTCCACGGCATCCCCCGGACCCAGATTTACGAGGCCCGTCGTGTCCTCGAGGGCAGGACGGCGCGGCTTGCCGCCGAGCGCGCCGCTGGAGAATCGCTTGCCGAGATCTCGGAGGAGGTGATGGGAATGTTCGCCTCCACCGATGACGCGCAAACGTTTCTCCTGCATGACATTCGCCTCCACCGGGCGGTGGCGCGGGCAGCCGGCAATCTGGTTCTATCGGCTCTGGTGGAGATGGTCTCAGCGATCTTCTACGAGCACCGCAAGGAGACGGCAAACCGGGACCGCGACCTCCGAGTCTCGGCCGAGCAGCATCGCAGAATCTACCAGGCGATCCGCGACCGAGATCCCGATGCTGCGGAGCGAGAGATGGACGCCCACCTCCAGGCCGCCCTCGAGAGAATGGAGAAGGAGGATAGCAAGCTGGTCATGCCTTCGCAGAAGAACTCTGCCGCGAAAAGAACGCGGAGCAACTGAGCATCGTCGTGCGGCTGCCCCTCGCGCTTGAGAGACGTGGTACCGAATCCAACATGCACACGAATAAGGCAACAAGAAGGAGCAGAACGTGAAGAAAGCAGATATCGGCCTTGTCGGTCTGGCTGTGATGGGCCAAAACCTAGTCTTGAACATGAACGACCACTCCTTCACGGTGGCTGTCTATAACCGCACGGTTTCCAAGGTGGGTGATTTCCTGAGTGGCGGTGCCAAAGGCACCAACGTCATCGGCGCGCGTTCCATCGAGGAACTGGTGAGGCTGCTGGCGAAACCTCGACGGATCATGCTGATGGTCAAGGCAGGTAAACCGGTGGACGAGTTCATCGAGGCGCTCATTCCCCACCTGGAGCCAGGCGACATCATTATTGACGGCGGCAACTCCAACTACCAGGACACGATGCGCCGTGCCGCGCTGGTCGAGTCCAAAGGGCTTCTCTACATCGGTACGGGCGTGTCCGGCGGTGAAGAGGGCGCACGCCGCGGCCCGTCCATCATGCCCGGCGGATCGCCGGCGGCCTGGCCGCACGTCAAACCCATCTTCCAGGCCATCGCGGCCAAGGTGGCCGACGGTTCGCCGTGCTGCGATTGGGTGGGCGAAAACGGCGCGGGTCACTACGTCAAGATGGTGCACAACGGCATCGAATATGGCGATATGCAGCTCATCTGTGAAGCGTACCACCTCATGAAGGAGGGGCTCGGCCTGAGTGCCGACGAGATGCACGAGGTCTTTTCCCAGTGGAACACTGGCAAGCTCGACTCGTACCTGATCGAGATCACGCGCGACATCCTGGGCTTCAAAGATAGGGACGGCAAACCGATCGTGGACAAGATTCTCGATACCGCCGGGCAGAAGGGCACCGGCAAGTGGACCGGCATTTCGGCGCTCGAGTTGGGGATCCCACTGACCATGGTCGTCGAGGCCGTACTGGGACGCGCCCTGTCGGCACTGAAGGACGAGCGCGTGGCGGCCTCCCAGGCGCTTCCCGGCCCCGGGCCGAAGTTCTCCGTCGATCGAAAGTCCTTTGTGGCGGATCTCCAAGAGGCAGTCTATGCCTCCAAGATCATCTCCTACACTCAGGGCTACATGCTGATGCGAGCGGCGGCGAAGGAGTACAAGTGGAACCTCAACTACGGCGGAGTCGCTCTGATGTGGCGCGGCGGGTGCATCATTCGTTCGGCCTTCCTGGGCAAGATCAAGGAAGCGTTCGACAAGGACCCCAACCTCAGCAACTTGTTGCTTGATTCGTACTTCAGGGAACAAATCGAAGGTGCGCAGTCCGCCTGGCGGCGCGTGGTGGCGAACGCCGCCGAGAGGGGAATCCCAGTTCCGGCCATGTCCAGTGCGCTGGCCTTCTACGATGGGTACCGCAGGGCATGGCTCCCCGCCAATCTGCTTCAGGCTCAGCGCGACTATTTCGGCGCCCACACCTATGAGCGTGTGGACAAGCCGCGCGGCCAGTTCTTCCACACGAATTGGACGGGGCATGGCGGCGATGTGACCTCGAATCCGTACCAGGCCTAACCCGCCGGCCCATACCTTGGGGCTAGGCCGCTGCCCGGCTCAGCGGGCGGGGTCGAGCCAGCCGTGCGAGCGCATCCACTCCTCCAGGCGCTTCGGCCACTCGGACGTCGGACCAAGGCCCGGCTTCGTGCCGAATCCGTGCGGCCCCTTCTCGAAGAGGTGCATCTCGGCGGGAACTCCTGCCCGTCGGAGCGTCTTGAAGAACAGCAAGCTGTTTTCGAGCGGCACCGACGCGTCCTCGGCGGTGTGGACGAGGAACGTTGGAGGAGTGGCCCGGCTCACCTGGGTCTCGAGCGACAGGCGCTCGACGAGGGCCGGTGAGGGGGTATCGCCGATCAGGTTCCTTCGGGAAGCGGCATGGGTGAACGGCGCAGTCATCGTGATCACCGGGTAGAGCAGCGCAAGAAAATCAGGCCGAGCGCTGACGGCGTCCAGCTCGGCCCCTGTCCGTTCCTCCTGCGCGTCAAAGAGCGTGCCGGCACAGGCTGCCAGATGACCGCCGGCCGAGGACTCGAGCACGCCGATGCGGTCCGGGCGGACGCCAAGTTCAGCCGCCCGTGAGCGGATGATTCGGATCGCGCGCAGCACGTCGCGGAGCGCTGCCGGGTGCCCGTACTCCACAAGACGGTACTTGAGAACGAAGGCGGAGACTCCGAGAGCGCTGAACCGCTTGACCAGCTCGCTGCCCTCCTTTGCCACGGCGAGGCGGCCGTAGCTGCCGCCGGGACAGATGATCACGGCGGTCCCCACCGCCGTATCGGCCGCGGCCCGAAACATCGTGAGGATGGGAACCTGGACGTTGTAGACGCGGCCGTCCTCGATGCGCTCGTCGCCGCTCTCGGGCTGCGCGTTTGGAACGCCCTCGGGCCACGGCGGAACGACCTTCGGTTCATCGGCAGCGGCGCTCGCAACCGTCAGCCCGAGCACGACGAGAAGACAACCGAACAGGCCGATCGACCGACGGACCCAGACTCGCCTTGTGCCGAGCGAGCGGCCGGCTACACTCGTCGCCACGGCTCCCTCCTCCAGCCCGGACACCTCAGCCGTAGAATCCCGGTCCATGTGCCAGCAAACCTACTTTCCCGTTGCTGGGCGTCTCGGTCCCTCGGCATCGGCCAGCGGTGCTGGTTCGAGCCGCGGCGCCAGCACGTGGACGACCAGCAGGGCGACGAGGTATGCGGATCCGGCCACCGTGAAGAGCAGGCGATAGCTTCCGGTCAGCTCGAGCACCCATCCGGTCGCCGTGGCGATCAGCATGCCGCCGATCGCCCCTGCCATGCCGCCAAGCCCCACCACTGAAGCGACGGCGGAACGCGGGAAGAGGTCGGACGCGAGCGTGAACAAGTTGGCGGACCATCCTTGGTGCGCCGCCGCAGCGAGACCAACGAGGGCAACCGCAACCCACATGCTCGTCACACCGGACGCGAAAACGATCGGGGTGACGCACACGGCGCACACGAGCATCGCGAGCTTGCGCGCCCGATTGACCGAAACGCCCCGGCGCAGCATCGTCGAGGACAGCCAACCGCCGCCGATCGAGCCGATATCGGCGATCAGGTAGATCGCTACCAGCGGCGGACCCAGCTTGAGCAACGACAGGCCATGCCTATCGTGGAGGAACTTCGGAATCCAGTACAAGTAGAACCACCAGATCGGGTCGGTCATGAACTTGCCGGCCGCGAACGCCCAAGTCTGGCGATGCGGCAGGAGGCGAAGCCATGGAATTCGCTGTGTGGGATCGTCCGGGTCCGAGCGGATGAGTGCGAGCTCAGCGGGTGTCACACGCGGATGCCGATCGGGGTGGTCGTACATCGGCAGCCAGAATAGGAGCCACAGCAGCCCGACCGCGCCGGTCAGGATGAACGCCCAGCGCCAGCCGTAGGTGACGGCGATCCACGGGACAGCCAGTGGCGCAATGACCGCGCCGACGTTGGTGCCGGCGTTGAATATCCCGGTGGCCAGTGCGCGCTCGCGCCGGGGGAACCATTCCGCCATCGTCTTGATCGCGGCCGGGAAGTTGCCGGATTCGCCGAGACCCAGTGCGAAGCGGGCGGCGCCGAAGCCGAACGGCGTGCGCGCCAGCGCGTGAGCCATCGCGGCGACGCTCCAGACCGCCAGAGCGAGCGCGTAGCCGATCCTGGTACCGAGCACATCCAGCAACCGCCCGACGAGCAGCAGCCCGATCGCGTAGGCGGCCTGGAACGCGGTGACGATGTAGCCGTACTCCACCTCGGTCCATCCGATTTCCCGCTGCAGCGTCGGCGCGAGGATCCCAATTACCTGGCGGTCGATGTAGTTGACGGTCGTCGCGAAAAACACCAGCGCGCACACGACCCAGCGGTAGCGACTCACTTTGGAGGCGGCGTCGGATGCAACGGTCGCAGGTGACATCGAGCTTTCCCCTCTTTCGATCCTGTCCCGCTCAGCTCACGAGGTCCCGCTCGAACGCGGCGTAGTCCGCCAGGGCGGCGAGCCGTTCCCGCGCCTCGGACACCCGCTTCGCGTCCGCCAGGCCCGTCGCCTCGGCAAGGAAAAGGATGTAGCTCGCGACGCCCCGGGCGTACTCGAGCCGCGCCTCGTCGCTGATGGCGTAGAAGCGGGCCCTCTGACCGTACCCTCGGGGCCCGTGATCCCCGAGCCGCCGCGGGGACCCGTCGCCCGCCAGGACGTACAGAAAGTTGTACTCGAACCAGAACATGTGATTGGGTGAATACTGGAGCGCCGCCAGTGCCGACCGGAGCGTGTCCGGGTTTTCGAACACCCCCGTCTCGTCGCGCTTCTCGTGGGCCAGCGCATGCCGGATGAACTCGCGCGCCATCCGCTGCCGGGTCGCGTCGGCGGCGAACGCACCTTCGATGGCGAGCTCCCGCGTGAACTCGTACCACTCGCGCCAAAGGGCCTGGTCGGAAGGGGCGTGCGAGCGGGCAAGTGCGGCGCCCATCTCGTAGGTGTAGCGGCCCGACGTCTTGATCTCGAGGTTCTTCTCCGTCACCTCACCAACGACGCGGTAGTTCTCTGCCGACTTGCCGCTCCCCGAGTGGAAACCGATTGAGACCCCGAAACTCCGCGCCACCCGGTAAAGAGCATCCACCGTGCTCCGCAGCTCGGAGTTGTCGGGATAGGGGAAGTTCTTCTGAAAACCGATGGCCGGCGCGACATAGTGGATCTGGACGCCGAGCGCCTCGGCCATCGCGAGGCAGAGAGCCAGCGTCTCCGGCGTAGTGCGGCCCGGCAACTCGTCGATCGAGAGCTCCCGGAAGTACCTCCGGCCCACCTCCTCGGTGAAGAGGTCGCGGCGCACCCGCGTGTAGGCCTCATCCCGCCTGACGAGCTTGCGCATCGCCGGCAGCAGGTACGTGAACAGGCGCATGGACTGCGTCTCGTCGAGCGAGAGCCCGAGTGGCCCCAACCGTTCCACGACACGCCTGAAGAGGCCAGGCTCACCGAGCGTCGCGAACGCGCGCTCGAGCTCCGTCGCGTTCTCGATCGGCGCGCGCAGCGCCAGCTCTGGCGAGAGATCGAAGGTGATGTAGCTGGCGAAGGCACAACCCCGGGCGAGCTCCTCCTCGATTGCATCGAATCGGCCGCCGATGGGCTGGTGGTCGGCGTTGAACCCCCACGGAATCTGTCGCCGGTGGAAACCGATCTTCAGAAACGCGAGGATGCTCGCGTGGCTCATCCCCTCCACCGACTGCCCCTGGTGCCCCTCCGGCACCGACCCGCCGATGAAGGGAAAGGGGACCTGCGCGAGGCGATCCTCCAGCATCGCATCGACGTCATAGACCAGCTCCCGCGGGATCGAGTTCTGGTTCGCCGTGACGGAGAGGCCGAGCTTTTGCATCACCCAGGCCACTGCCGGCCAGTGGAGCGTGGTGAAGCGGGCGCCTATCCCCAGGCTCGATCGAGCCAGGGTTCCCCCGGCCACGGGGAAAACCGTGCTCGCCGGGTCGTGCTTCTGGACGAGGGTCTTGAGTGCGGCCAGTCCGCCCCACAGCATCGGCAGGAGCTGGAAGCCCTCGCCCAGCGCGACCGCCCCGGGCACCGGCAGCGCATCGGGGCCGTCCACGAGGAGGCCTGCATCGCCGGTTGAGCGATCCTCGACGACGAAGAAACGCCAGCGTCCGGCGTCGAGTGCAGAGGCCGGGAAGAAGTCGAGGCGATCGGCCGCGACCCGTGGTTGTGCGCTGCGAGGTTCATCCTTCGCGGCCCGCACGAGCTCTTTCAAGACCGGCAGCGCCGTGCGTGCCGCTCCTTCCAGCCCTGCCGGATCCAGGCAGAGGTCCGGAGAGATCGCCGGATTGGTCCGAATCCGGATTTTGTTGGCCAGCAGGAAGCCGTTGATCGCGCTCGTCGTCTTCATCGTCCCCTCGTCACCACGATCCACCCGCGCGGACCATCACTTGGGCGGGCCGCAGCATCTTCGATTGACCAGCCGGTCGGCGTAGATGTCCGTCGCCATGCAAATGGTCGTTGGTCGCTCTCATTCCTGCACACAGAGCCTGCGGGAGTCCGAGATGCCCGCTGGCCCGATCAGATGCTCATGGCGTTGAAGCCGCCGTCGACGACCAGCTCCGCGCCCGTAATGAAGGAACCTGCCCGATCGGAGGCCATGAGGAGCACCGCACCGATCAGCTCGCGCGCCTCGCCGAACCGTCCCATCGGCGTGTGACCCATGATCGACGCGACCCGATCCGGGGTCAGCACCTTCCGGTTTTGCTCGGCCGGGAAGAACCCCGGCACGAGGACGTTCACGCGGATTCCGAGCGGAGCCCACTCCCGCGCCAGGTTCTTCGAGAGGTTGTGGACCGCGGCCTTCGAGACGGAGTATGTGAAAACCCGCGAGAGTGGTGTCAAGCCGGCCATCGAGCCGACGTTGATGATGCTGGCACCCACACCGTCGGCCTTCGCCCGCTCGACAAAGTAGCGCCCGAACACCTGGCACGCGAGGAACACCGATTTGACGTTGACCGTCATAATCTGGTCGTACTCGTCTTCGGGGATCTCGAGGAAGGGTCGGGCCGAGTTGATACCCGCTCCGTTGATCAGGATGTCGACCCGCGCGTGCTTCTGTACGACCTCCGCGAGCAGCGCCCGAAGGCTCTCCTTGCTGGTCGCGTCGCAGGCCACAAAAGAAGCCGTTCCGCCTGCCGATGCGATTCGCTCCACGCGGTGGGGTCCCTTTTCCGCATCACGATCGGCCATAACGACGGTCGCGCCGACCGCGGCCAGTCCCTCGGCCATGGCACCGCAAAGCTCCCCGGCACCGCCAACGACGACAGCCACCTTGCCTGCAAGCTGGAAAAGGTCGCTCATCGGGGGTCGCTCCAGTCCGGGCTCACTTATCGCACCTGCATACAGGCCTGTCAAGCCGCAGTCGCATTTGTTCCACACCAATGTTCACCTGTCTCGACACCTGGTCTAGCCACCTGCTATCCTCCCTCTTTGAAGGGAAAGCGGGTGGGGGGCGAGTCGGAGTGCGGGATCCGGAGTCCGGTTGATGGTCATCGGAAGCGGACACGCTGATCGGCTGCTGTCGGCAAGCGAGGTCCGCGGGATTGTCGAGCGCTCCGTCGCGACGTTCGACTCCCGCTGGCGCCGGATCCTGGTCGTGATCCCCGATGGGACGCGGACCATGCCGCTTCCCACCATGGTGGACCTGCTCGACGAGACGCTCGGCCGTCGAACCGACGCGCTCGACTACCTCGTGGCGCTCGGCACCCACCGGCCGATGACCGACGAGGAGCTGGGCCGCCTGATTGGCCGCACGGTGGTCGGGGGACGGGCGGGCTCGAGTCGTGTCTTCAACCACCGCGGCTCGGTCCCTCAAGAGCTGGTACGGCTCGGGACGATCCCGGCGGCCGAGATCGCTTCGCTCACGGGTGGGCGCCTTGCGGAAGACCTGACCGTGAGCCTCAACCGCCTGGTACTGGAGTACGACGCCCTCCTCGTCTGCGGTCCGGTGTTTCCGCATGAGGTGGTCGGGTTCTCGGGCGGAAACAAGTACTTCTTCCCCGGCATCGCGGGGCCGGAGGTCATAAACCTCACCCACTGGCTCGGTGCCCTCATCAGCAGCTACGAGGTGATCGGTGCGGGGTACACCCCCGTGCGCGCCGTGATCGATCGCGCGGCCTCCCTGATTGACCGCCCGAAGGTCTGTTTCGCCGCAGTGGCGACTCGCTCTAGCCTTGCGGGCCTGTACTTCGGCGAGCCTCACGAGGCGTGGCAGGCCGCCGCCGCTCTTTCTGCCCAGGTCCACGTTGTCTGGGTCGAGAAACCCCTCCGGCGCGTCCTCTCGATCATGCCCTCGATGTACGAGGATCTATGGACGGCCGCCAAGGGAATGTACAAGGTGGAGCCGGCGGTCGCCGACGGGGGCGAAGTCGTCATCTACGCCCCCCACCTCACCGAGGTCAGCTACACGCACGGTCCGGCCATCGAGGCGATCGGCTACCACTGCCGGGACTACTTCCTGGCGCAGTGGGACCGCTTCAAACACGTCCCGGGCGGTGTGCTCGCCCACTCCACTCATCTCAAGGGCCTCGGCCGCTACGACATCGCCACGGGTGTCGAGACCCCTCGCATCAGGGTGACACTGGCCACGGGAATCTCCGAAGAACGGTGCCACCGCCTGAACCTCGGTTTCCTCGACCCGGCGCAGGTGGACGTCGACACGTGGAAGGGGCGCGAGGATGAGGGTGTGCTCGTGGTGCAGCGCGCCGGTGAGATGCTGTACAGGGTGCGGGCGGCGCAGCCCGCCATGGCGGCTTCCGCACAGGCCTGACAGAGGGAGGAACGATGAGCCACGGACTGACTATCCCGAAGACCGGTGCGCTCGACTTCGTTTCGCTCGGAGCGCTGGTCCACCGCCTGGACCCGGGTGTCGTGCCGTTCCGAAAGGCGACGAGCTGCCAGATCCACGTGAGCGGGGGTGAGTTCAACTGCGCTGCCAACCTCGCCAACTGCTTCGGCCTCACGACCGGCATCGTCACCGCGATGGTGGACTACCCCATCGGTGATCTGATCGCCGAGCGGGTACGGGCCATGGGGGTCAAGCCGTTTTACAGGCACTTCGAGCACAACGGCGTCAGCGGACCGAACATGGCCGCCGTCTACAGTGACCGCGGCTTCGGCGTTCGCGCTCCGGTCGTCTTCTACAACCGCTGCAACGAGGCGGCGGCCCAGCTTGCGCCCGGCGACTTCGACTGGGCGAAGATTTTCGGCGGCGGCGTTCGCTGGTTTCACAGCGGCGGGATCTTCGCTGCGCTCTCACCCACCACGCCCGAGCTGATCGTCGAGGGGATGAAGGCGGCAAAGGCTGGCGGCGCGGTTGTGTCGTTCGACCTGAACTTCCGCGAGAAGCTCTGGAAGGTCTCGGGCGGAGCCAAAAAGGCGGTTGAGGTGATCGACCGAATCGTCAAGAACGCGGACGTGCTGGTCGGCAACGAGGAGGACCTGCAGAAGGGCCTCGGCATTCCGGGGCCCGAGGTTGCAGCGAAATCCAAGCTCGATCCCAGCGCTTTCTTCGGCATGATCGACCGGGTGCTCGCCAAGCACCCGCATGTCAAGATCGTCGCAACGACCCTGCGCGAGGTCCACTCGACGAACCACCACTCGTGGGCAGCCGTCGCCTGGGTCAACGGCGCCACGCTCGTGACTCCGACCGTCGAGCTCGAAGTCTTGGATCGGGTGGGCGGCGGCGACGGGTTCGCCTCCGGGTTTTTCTACGGCCTCCTCGCGGGCGAGTCGCCCGAGGAGGCGCTCAGGCTCGGCTGGGCGCACGGAGCGCTGCTGACGACGTTCCCCGGCGACACAACGATGGCCACGCTCCAGCAGGTGCGGGCCTTCGCCAAGGGCGGCTCCGCCCGCATCCAGCGCTGAAATCCCGGGGAGTGCCGGCGCTCTCGTTGGGCGCGTTGTACGGTTAGGTCCAGCAGCAGGCGGCCATGCTCGCCTTCGTGGACGTCTTCCGAATGCTGATGTTCGCCTTCGTCCTCTTTCTCCCGTTCATTCTGCTGCTCTCCACCGGCAAAGGCAGACGCGCCCCGGGCGCGCACTGAGGCGATCCCCATCCGATGCCGGCCAGAGACGCGGCCGGCGCCGGTGGAACCGCTAGCCCCGTGTCGGCGAACTCAGGATTTGGCGTAGTTGCTGGCGCCGGCCCAGTCGATCAGCACGACCGCCTCGTTGCCGATCACCCAGGCGTCGTGCCCCTGGGGAAGTGCAGACACCTCGCCGGGAACGAGATCGAACTCGGTACCGTCGATCATCTTGACGTGGAGCTTCCCCGAGACCTGATACTGAAAGTGAGGTGCCTCACACCACTCGGTGCCGGCGATCGGTTTGACGTGCTTGGACCAGCGCCAGCCGGGCTCCAGGGTCAGACGCCCGACCATTCCGCCCCCGATCTTGATCAAATCCAGACGGCCCTTCTCAAAAGTCCGCGTCTCATCCGGCGAAGCAAACGCGTTGTGCTCGGCACGTGCCATGACTGCCTCCCTGGTGAGAATGTCCTTCCAGCCCCAACCGGGAAGTCTGTCGGCGCATTCCGCCCGCATTCGCCCGAACCGACCGCGCTGCAGCCTAGCGCCCGGCGCATGGACCCGCGGAACGTAGCTCCTAGCTGGGTGCCGGACGTGGCCGGCGCGTTGACACCCCCCGGGACCGGTAGGTAGACTGCGCGGTGCGGTGACGTAGCCAAGTGGTAAGGCAGGGGCCTGCAAAGCCCTCATTCGGCGGTTCGACTCCGCCCGTCACCTCCACCACGATTCCGACGAGGAGGAAACCCGATGAGACCTATCGCAACCGTTGCTGTGCTGTTCGCCCTGATCGCCGTGCCGCTTTTCGCCGCGGATGCTCCCTCGACGCCGTCGGCGGCCTGCTGTCTCAAGAGCGCCGGCGCCCAGCGCACAGTTACCAACCTCGAAAACGGCGTGAAGGTCGCGATCACCGGTGGCGACCCCAAGCTCGCCGCGATGATCCAGGACGAAACCGCCGCCTGCCCAAAGCCCGGGTGCGCCAAGGACTGCCCGATGCGGGCCGAGGGCGTGACCAGGACGGTCGAAAAGACCGACGCGGGCGTGGTGATCACCGCGACCGCGAGCGACCCTGAAATGGTCAAGAAGCTGCAGGACCACGCGGGCACCCAGTGGGACAAGGACTGCCCGCACAAGGCCGGCAAGGCCTGCGCCAAGGGCCAGGCGGGCGCCCCCAAGTGCCCCCACGCCAAGGGCGGGACGACGCAGTCCTGAGCGGCGCTCCCGAGATCTCCATGGCCCGCGGCGTTCGCGCCGCGGGCCTTCCTCTTTTCTTTCACTGCGTGAGGCTTTTCTTCTTTGCCCGGCGGGTGGGTGGCTACTCGGCGCTCGCTCGTCCCCGCTCGCGGCGCGCCGAGACTCCTCCGGCTGCGACCCGGCAACGCGTTCGGGGCCGGGGACCCCTCGGTGTCCGCGAACAGCCGCGTCACCGACACCCCAGCCCGATCCGCGCGCCGGGTCCCCGCAGCCTCCGGAGGGATGGCCGCCTCACCCGCCCGGCGGATTGAATCCGCCCCCCAACAACGTTCCCGATGACACTTCAGCAGATCGGCGCAGAAACGAGTGGGTGACGGTGAGATCCGCCCCGCGGGCCAAAACAAAGCCACGCAGTGAAAGAAAAAACCTCGAACATATTCCAGTGTTGGGCAACGTCGGTACAATAGCGGCGCGATGGACGAGCAACGAACACCGGCGCAGGACTCGATGGGGCTACCGATCCGCTTCCCGGAACCGGGCAAGCGGCACGGCTTCTTCGGTTTTCTCCGCAGCCGCCTGGTGACCGGCCTGCTGGTCGCCTTTCCGCTCGTGGTCACGATCTTCTTCGGGCGCTTTCTTTTCGGGCTGGTGGACCGGTGGACCGATCCGATCAGCATGTACCTGTTCGAGCGCCGAATTCCCGGGGTCGGGACAGCCCTCTTCGTGCTGCTGATCTTCGTCCTCGGCGTGCTGGCCCACAACGTGCTCGGGCGGCGCGTGCTGCGCATCGGGGACGCGATCTTCGCCCGCATCCCGATCCTCCGTTCGATCTACCTCGGCACACGCGAGGTCACACGCGCGTTCGCCGGCGACCGCGCCAAGAGCTTTCGACGGGTGGTGCTGATCCCATTCCCCAACGAAGGAGTCTGGGCGATTGCGTTCGTCACCGGAGAGTTCGACGAGACGACCCCCGAAGGACGGCGCCGCCTAATCTCCGTTTTCATGCCCACGACGCCCAACCCAACCACCGGTTTCTTCCTCGTCTACCCCGAGTCCTCGCTCAAGCCCACCGCCCTCACTGTCGAGGAGGCGCTGCGCCTGGTGATCTCGGGCGGCCTTGTGAGCGCGACCCAGGACCGGGTTTTCCCGCGTTCCTCACCCGGTCCGGGACAGTCGCTGTGAGCCGGGCGAAGGGCGCAACGCCGAAGCGCGCCGCCGCAATCGAAGCGGGACTCGCAGCCGCCTACCCCGAAGCGACCACCGAGCTGGCATTCCGCAACCCCTACGAGTTGCTGGTCGCCACGATCCTGTCCGCCCAGTGCACGGATGTGCGAGTCAACATGGTGACGCCGGCGCTCTTCGCCCGCTTCCCCGATGCCACGGCCCTGGCAGGCGCCGATCAGGTCGAGCTCGAGGGGATGATCCGCACCACCGGGTTCTACCGCAACAAGGCGAGATCGCTGCTGGGCATGGCCAGCGCCGTTGTGGAACGGCACGGTGGCGAGATCCCGTCCCGCATGGACGATCTCACCAAGCTCCCAGGCGTCGGCCGCAAGACCGCCAACGTCGTGCTGGGGACCGCATTCGGGATGGCCAGCGGCGTGGTCGTGGACACCCACGTCGCGCGCCTCGCGCAACGCCTCGGATTGTCCGAGGCAAGCGACCCCGAGAAGATCGAGCAGGACCTGATCGCGCTGTTCCCACCCGCCTCCTGGGTGGCGCTCGGGCATCGCCTGATTCTTCACGGGCGAAGGGTGTGCAAGGCGCGCAAGCCCGCTTGCGATCAATGCTCGCTCGCGCCGTTCTGCCCGAGGATCGGGGTATGAGGATTGCGGTTGGCAGTCTGCGGGAGCCCAAGCTCACTGGCGTCACGATGGCCCTCGAGCAATTGGCCGCGCTTCCATGGCCAGCCGAGGAAGTCGCGCTCGAACCGGTGGACGTCGCAAGCGGCCAGGCAGACACCCCGCTTTCCGGCGAGGCCACGCTGGCGGGCGCCCGGGCACGGGCCCGTGCCGCGCTCGCTGCCGTGCCCGGAGCTTCCCTCGCCCTCGGGCTCGAGGGCGGGGTGGAGGTGCTCAACCGGGCCCCGCTGCAGGTGGTACTGCGCAACTGGGCGGTGGCGTGGGACGGCCGGCGCGAGGGGGTGGGCTCCAGCGCCGGCATCCTGCTTCCGGAGGACGTCGCGGCTGCGGTCCTCGCGGGGGAGGACCTGGCCGACGTCATCGACCGCCATGCCAACGAGCACGACGTGCGCTCCCGCCAGGGCGCCTTCGGCGTGCTCACGGCCGGTGTGCTCACCCGTGCCGACGCCTACGTCCAGGCGGTGCTCACCGCCCTGGCGCCGTGGTACAAAGGAGAGTGGGAGGGATGATGCAGCCACGCACCCCCTGGGGCGGCTGGGTCGAGGTCATCACCGGGAGCATGTTCTCCGGCAAGTCCGAGGAGCTGATCCGGCGGCTACGCCGGGCGATCATCGCAAAGCAGCGGGTGCAGGTGTTCAAGCCGGCGCTTGACGACCGCTTCACGGCGGCCCAGGTCGTCTCCCACTCGCGCTGGCGGCTGGAGGCGGAGAGGGTTCACAAGGCGGCGGAGATCCTCGAGAAGGTGGACCCTCGCACGGAGGTGGTCGGGATCGACGAGGCCCAGTTCTTCGACGAGGAGCTGGTGACGATCTGCAGTCACATGGCCGACCTCGGCAAGCGAGTCATCGTCGCAGGGCTGGACATGGACTTCCGCGGCGAGCCTTTTGGCCCGATGCCGAAGCTGCTGTCCATCGCCGAGGAAGTCGAGAAGGTGCACGCGATCTGCGCCCGCTGCGGCGCCCCCGCCTCGTACACCCAACGCCTCACCCAGGCCCAGGAGCAGGTCGTGGTAGGGGCGGCCGAGATCTACGAGGCACGCTGCCGCCGCTGCTTCGAGCCCGGCGGGCCTGAGGCCCAGCCGGACCTCTTCCCGCCCGAAGACGACGAGGGCTGAGGGGGAACGACAGTCAACAGTTAACAGTTAACTGTTGACAGTTGACCGTTAACAGGGTCTAGATCCGTACCTCTTGACCGCGGGGCACCTGGGGCGGAGATGCAGGGTTGCACGTCGATCTGGTTCCCTAGCCGCTTGACCCCGCCATGGCAGGGCGTTCTAATGCGCGGGTGCCACCCCTGAGTGAGCGGCAGTGGGCGTTCCTGATGCGGGTCGCCGTGCGGATCGTTCCCGCGGTGGCCGACCTCGACGCCGCCGGGCGCTCGCGCTTCGTCGCCATCGTGAGCAAGGCCCTCGCCGAGCGGCCCCGCCCGATTCAGCACCAGTTCGGCCTATTCCTCGGCGTTCTGCGCTGGGCGCCGTTTCTGCGCTTCGGCTCGCCGTTCGACCGTCTCCCGCCGGAAGACGAGGACACGGTGCTGCGCTGGTTCCTCGACGCGCCGGTCGCCAAGCTGCGAAGTGGCTTCTGGGCGCTGCGCGCGCTGGCGTTCATGGGCTACTACGGCCAGCCCGAGGTGTGGCCGAGCCTTCGCTACACCCCATCGTTCAGAGGGAATGAGATGCTCCATGGATGAGCGACGCTACGACGTCGTGATCGTCGGCTCGGGCGCCGGCGGCGGTACCGTGGCCAAGGAGCTGGCGCCGCTCTGCCGCCAGGGGATGCGCGTCGCGGTCCTGGAGTGGGGGCCGAAGCTCCGGGAGTCGGAGTACACCGGACGCGAGGCCGAGATGGCGGAGAAGCTCTACTTCGACAACGGCGGCTTCCTCACCCGCGACCGTGCCATGACCCTGGCGTTCGCCCGCGCCTACGGCGGGTCCACGGTCGTCTACACCGGCACCTCGCTTCCCCTCCCCGAGGAGGTGCTCGCGCGTTGGGGCGTGCCGGGGCTCGGGCACGTGGACCTGCGCCGCCGTTCCGAGAAGTACCTCGGAGAGAACAACGTCCACCTGCTCGGGGAAGAAACGATCAACGACAACAACCGGCGGTTCTTCGAGGCGTGCCGCACGCTCGGCTACCGGGTGGAGCAGTTCCCGGTGAACGTGAAGGGGTGCCAGGGCTCGGGCCTCTGCAACCTCGGCTGTCCCAACGCGGCCAAGCAGGGGACGCACCGCGTTCAACTCCCCGCGGCCGAAGCCGCCGGGGTGGAGGTCGTCACCAACTGCAAGGTCGAGAGGATCGGCGAGCGCGACTGCCTTGCGACCGTGACAAACCCGCCGTTCGGCGAGCCCTCACACTGGCCCGAGGGACGGTACCGAATCCGGGCGCGCGCGATCGTGGTGGCGGCGGGCGCGGTGAACTCTCCCGCCCTTCTGCTGCGCTCCCAGCTCCCGGCGCGGCTGCCGGCGCTCGGCCGCTACTTCACGGCCCACCCCGCGCTCATCCTGGTCGGGGAGCACGACCGGCCGATCTCCAACTTCTACGGTCACCCCAAGAGTTACTACTGCGACCATTTCGTCGAGTCCGCGAAGTTCCTCCTCGAGACCTGCATGTACTTCCCGTTCACCACGGCCAAGAACCTCATCGGCTTCGGCGCCGAGCACGCCAGACTGATGTCCCGCATGGACCGGATGCAGATGATCCTTGTGCTCGCCGTTGATCCTGCGCTCGCCGAGAACCGGATCGCGGTGGATGCCGCGGGCGATCCCGTGGTCCACTACCGCTTCACCGACGAAGTCATGGACGCCCTGGTCGAGTCGCAGCGCGTAGCGGCGCGCATCTTCTTCGCCGCAGGGTGCACGCGAGTGCACGCGCCTGCCGGGACGGGCTTCTTCATCGGAGCGAACGAGGCCGACCGGCTCGAGGAGCTGATCACCCGCGAGGCGTTCAAGCTCGGCAAGGTCTCGATCTCGAGCGCCCACCTCATGGGCGGGTGCCGGATGGGGACGGACCCCGCGACATCGGTGACCGACGCCTGGGGGCAGGTGCACGGTGTGCCGTGGCTGTTCGTCGCCGATGCCAGCCTCTTCCCGATGTGCTCCGAGATCAACCCCTACGTCACGATCATGGCGCTCGCCGACCGGGTCGCCGAGCGGGTGCGCACGCGGCTTCCGGGGCTTCCCGCCGCATGAGCGAGTCGGGCGCGCGACTCGTCGTGAAGGCGCTCGAGGACGAGGGCGCCGCCTTCACCTTCGGCATCCCCGGAACCCACAACATCGAGCTGTACGACGCCCTCGCGGCCTCCGAGAGGGTCACGGCCGTGCTGGTCACTGACGAGCAGGCCGCCTCGTTCATGGCGGACGGAGTCTCCCGAAGCTCGGACCGGGTCGGGGTCGTCAACCTGGTCCCCGGCGCCGGGCTCACCCACGCGCTCTCCGGTGTCGCCGAGGCCTTCATGGACGGCATTCCGCTAGTGGTGCTTTCCTGCGGTATCCGCACCGACAGCGGGCGAGCGTTCCAGCTCCACGACATCGATCAGCTCGCGGTAGCCCGTCCGGTGGTCAAGGATGTCCTACCGGTTCGCGACCCGCGCGAGCTGTACGCCACCGTGCGCAGGGCGTTCGCCCTGGCGCGAGCTGGGACGCCCGGTCCGGTGGTGGTCGAGGTCCCGGCCGAGCTATATCTCCTACGCCACGACTTCGGCGAGCCGCGGTACAAACCGGAGGACTTCGCACGGTCCCGTCCCGATCCCCGGGACATCGAGGTCGCCGCGCGAACCCTGAGCGAAGCCAGGCGGCCGCTGCTGTACGTCGGCTACGGTTGCCGGAGGGCAACCGCCGAGGCGAAGGACCTTGCCGAGCGGCTGGGCGCCCCGGTCGCCACCACGATCCAGGGAAAGGGCGTGTTTCCCGAGTCCCACCCCCTGTTCCTGTGGAACGGTCTGGGCAAGGCCGCCCCGCCGTTCGTGCGGGAGATCGAGCGCGGGTGCGACGCGATGCTCGCGGTCGGGTGCCGCTTCGGAGAGGTCGGCACCGGAAGCTGGAGCTTCGCCCCGCCCGAGGGGCTCGTCCACGTTGACATCAACCGCGCGGTCTTCAACCGCAACTTCCCCGCAGCGGTGACGATCGAAGCGGACGCGGGCGAGGCGCTGACGGCGCTTCTGGGCAGCGTGCCGCAGCGTGCTCACGACGCGGCGATGGAGCGGGCCATCGCCGAGGGGCACCGCACAGTGAAAGACGAGTGGCGACGACAGAAAAGCGCAGAGAAGGTCACGCCCGCTGTCCTGTTCGAGACCCTGCAGGTGCTGGCCGGCGACGACGCGATCTTCACCGCCGATTCCGGCAACGGCACGTTTCTGGCGATGGAGCACCTGCGCCTGGAAGCGCCGGGGTGTTTCCTGGCGCCCGTGGACTACTCGTGCATGGGCTACGGCGTCCCCGCCGCGATCGGGGCCAAGCTCGCCAACCCGAGGAGGGACGTCGTGGCGCTGGCCGGCGACGGAGCGCTGCTGATGACCGGCCTGGAGCTGCTCACGGCCGCCGCGTACGGCGCCGGCGTGGTCGTGGTCGTGCTCCGGGACGAGGAGCTGGCGCAGATCGCCCAGTTTCAGCGGACGCTGCTCAACCGCGCGACGAGCTCCCGGCTCGCCCCCTTCAGCGTCGAGGCGTTTGCCGCGGCCGCCGGGTGCGCCTACCTTGCCGCTCGGAACGACGTCGAATTGCGGGCCACGCTCACAGAGGCGCTGAAAACCGCACACGATGGACGGCCGGTGATGGTCGAGGCGGCCATCGACTACTCCCGCAAGACCTGGTTCACCCGCGGCGTCGTCGCCACCAACTTCTGGCGACTCCCATGGTCGGAGCGCCTGCGTCTGCTCGCCCGCGCCGCCGGCCGCCGTCTCACACCGGCCTGACGCTGATCACGTCTCCCCGCCGGGTCGCGGCACGCGTCACGACCAGTGACCACATGCCTTAGCCGTTGCGGGTTGCCGCGTCACTTGCCCGTTTCGCCAGCCGGGAAACGAGGGACACCCTGGAACGTCGCCGCGGCTCCCGGTTTCAGGCCGTGGGCGGCCGCGTAGCCGGCGTTGACCAGGAGCACGGCGCGCGCCGGCTGCGCATTCGAGAACTTGGGACAGGGGTCGGCGTGGCACGGCTGCGCATGGGGACGGACGTCCGCGACCCGGCCTGTCGAGTCGAACCAGACAATGTCGAGCGGCATCAGGGTGTTCTTCATCCAGAACGCGAGGATGTCGTCGGTGT
>Ga0256868_10000213_pt1 | contig 35542 bp, 28 predicted proteins | sample RVTome_13_FD_187341 | JGI IMG/M metagenome (GOLD analysis project Ga0256868, IMG submission 187341) | Soil microbial communities from uranium-contaminated site in the Upper Colorado River Basin, Wyoming, United States - RVT92D227 HiSeq ...
GATCTCGCTGATCGCGCAAGGCCTTCCATGGAGAAAGGGCGACGCGGTTCTCGTCGGGGAGGAGGAGTTCGCCGCCAACGTCGCCCCCTACCTTGCCCTCAACCGGCGTGGAGTGGCGGTGCGACGCTTCCCCACGCCGAGCGGCCGCATCGAGCTGGAGACGGTGCTGCCTCTGCTGGTGCCGCCGGTCAAGCTGCTGGCGCTGTCGTGGGTGGCGTTCCACACCGGTTGGGTCGCGCCGGTCGCCGAGCTGGCCCGTGAGGCACACGAACGCAAGATCCTGGTGGTACTGGACGCCATCCAAGGGCTCGGGGTGCTACCCGACCGCTTCGCCGACCTGGGGGTGGATGCCCTGGTGGCCGACGGGCACAAATGGTTGCTGGGCCCCGAAGGGATCGGGATCATGGTGACCACCCGTCAGCTGCGCTCCGGCCTACACCCGGTGCTTGCCGGGTGGCTCAACGTCCGCCGGCCGGGGCGCCAGTTCTTCCTGCACGAGCTCGTCTTCCACGAGGACGGCCGACGCTTCGAGCCAGGGGCGATGCCAAACGTGCTGCTGGCAGGGCTCGCTGCTTCCCTCGACCTGCTCCTCGAGGTGGGACCCGAGGAGGTCTTCGAGCGCGTCGTCTCCCACGCCCGCGCGATCACGCAGACGCTCCTCAAGGCCGGATGGCACGTCGGCTCGCCGGGTTCGGGGCACCCTATCGCCGGGATCGTCGCGGCCCGGCACCCCTTCCTCCCCGCCGACGAGATCGCCCGCCGTCTGCGTGGTAGACAGATCGAGGTGACCGCCCGCCAGGGGTGGGTGCGCTTCTCGCCCCACTTTTACGCGACGGCCGGTGAGCTCGACGCGCTCGCCGTGATCCTGTCCAAACTTTAATGAGACGAGGTATACTTTGCGGATGGCCAGAGACCGCGCCGTCGACGTCTTGATCCTGGGCGGCGGACCGGCCGGCAGCACCGCCGGGGCGATGCTGGCTGCGGCAGGGATCGAGACCGTGATCGTCGAGGGTGAGCACTTCCCCCGCTTCCACGTTGGCGAGTCGCTGTTGCCGCACACCCTCCCCCTGTTCGACCGCCTCGGCGTGCACGACGCCGTGCGAGCCCTCCCCCACACGCGCCGCAAGGACGGCGCCAGCTTCGTCACGCACGATGGCAGCAAGCACGTCGTGTACTGGTTCGACGAGGCGCTGCCGCCGGCGATCCCGTACGCCTACCAGGTTCGACGTGACGAGCTGGACAAGGCGCTGCTGGACCACGCGCGCGCCGCGGGCGCCGATGTGTTGGAGGGGTGGCACGCAACTACGCCAACGTGGGATGGCCGGCGCCTCACGGGCCTGGTTGTGCGCGACCCCGAAGGCACCGAGCACCTGCTCCGAAGCCGGGTGTTTCTCGACGCCAGCGGGCAGTCGTCGTTCCTGGCCTCCCGCATGGGCTGGCGCTTCCCCTACCAGAAGCACCGCAAGGTGGCTGCCGTTTCCCACTTTCGCGGCGTCTGGCTGCCCGACGGCCGCGAGGCCGGTAACATCACCATTGCCCTCACTGACGGCGGCTGGTTCTGGCTGATCCCGTTCGCCGACGACAGCGTCTCGGTCGGCGCCGTGCTCGACGTGCGAAAGTGGCGCGCCCACGTTGGCTCCGAGAGTCTCTTCGCGGCCGCGGTGGAGGCCACCCCGGAGGTGGGGAGGCGCCTCGCCTGCGCCGAGCGCCTGATCCCGTTCAGCGCGATCCAAAACTTCTCCTACCGCGTCATGCAGATCGGCGGGGACGGGTTCTGCATGATCGGCGACGCGGCGGGGTTCCTCGACCCGATCTTCTCCACAGGGGTCTTCATCGGGACCACGACCGGCGCCTCCGCCGCGCAGGACGTGATTGAAGCGCTGGCCCGAAGGAGTCGCGTCGAGGCGAGCGACTTCGGCCCGACAATCGCGCTCACGCGGACGCTGCACCGGATCTTCTTCTCGTTCATTCGCGCCTATTACGATCCGCACTTCCTGGCGTTCTTCTTCAACCCTAGCAACAGGCTGCAACTCCAGGCGGCGGTGGTCTCCCTGCTGGCGGCCGATGTCGTGCGGCCGGGCACGTGGCTGCGCACATCTCGGTACCGACTGCTGCTCGGCCTTGCCCGCCTGCAGCGATGGGGCTCACGCTGGGGCCGTCACCTCGTCCCCCCGCTGGACGTCGCGCCTGCTGGGACGGGACGCTGAGATGAGCGCCGCGGCTACGGAAGTACTGGACCCCATCGACACTCGGGCGCAGCGCCCGCTGCTGCGCTGGTTAATCGGCTGGGCGTTGCCCCACCGCCGCCGCATCGTGCTCGCCACGGTGCTCGTGCTTGCCGGTTCCGTTCTCCAGGTGGCAGGGCCCCTCATCACCGCGGCGGCGATCGATCTCTACCTCAAGCCCGAGACGGGGACGGCAGCCCAGCACGTCCTGCACTTCATCCAGGCGCTTCGCCTGCCGAGCAGCGGCGGGGCGGGCCTGGCGACGCTCACGGCGCTCTACCTGGCGACCCTGCTCGCCTCCGCCGCGCTGCTCTCCATGCAGGCCCGCACCATGCTGATGACCGGCCAGCTCGTCATGCGGGACCTGCGCGACGCGCTCTTCGCACACCTCCAGAGGCTCGAGGTCGCGTGGTTCTCCCGCACGCCGGCCGGCCGCGTCATCACCCGGCTCACCAGCGACGTCGAGGCGCTCAACGAGCTCTTCACTTCCGGTCTGGTGGACATCTTCTCCGACGTGGTCGTGCTGGGCGGGATCGCGGGGATCCTGTTTGCCCTCGACTGGCGCCTGGCCCTTGTGGCGTTTGCGACGCTGCCGTTCATGATCATGCTCTCCACGTGGTTCCGGAAACGGGCGCGCACGATTTACCGGGAGGTGCGCACGCGCGTCGCGGCGATCAACACCCACCTGCAGGAGCACCTCGCCGGCATGTCGGTCGTGCAGCTGGCGCGCGCCGAGGCGAGGACCTCAAGCAAGTTTCGTGAGCTCGATGCCGCCCACCGCGACGTAAACATCCGCGGGGTCTTCTACTACGCGGTGTTCTACCCGTCCGTCGAGCTGCTGATCTCCGGCGGGATGGCGATGCTGCTCGTGGCCGGAGGCGTCTGGACAAAGGGCGGGACGCTCTCGCTCGGTGTGCTCGTCGCTTTCCTGCAGTACGTGCAGCGCTTCTTCCGCCCCATCGCCGACCTCGCCGAGAACTACAACATCCTCCAGGCGTCGTTCGCGGCCGCCGAGCGCCTCCAGGGCCTGCTGGCCACCGAGCCCCAGATCCTACAGCCCGAGGCTCCGGTCGCACCGCCGCCACGAGGCGCAACGTTCGCCTTCGAGGGGATCTCCTTCGCCTACGAGGAGGAGCGCTGGGCGATCCGCGAGCTGTCTTTCGCAGCCCGGGCCGGTGAGCGCCTTGCGGTGGTCGGCCACACGGGCGCCGGCAAGAGCACGCTGGTCAACCTCCTGCTGCGCTTCTACGACCCCCAGCTTGGCGCGGTGATCGTTGACGGTGTCGACATCCGCCGCTGGGACCTCTCGCAGCTGCGCCGCCGGTTCGCCGTCGTGCTGCAGGAGATCGACTGCTTCGCCGGCACGCTGCGCGAGAACGTCTCGCTCGGGCGCTCGGGGATCGATGACGCCCGCATCCGCTGGGCGCTGGAGCAGGTCGGGGCGGCCCCGGTCCTCTCCCACCTGCCCCTGGGCCTCGACACGACCCTCGGCGAGCGCGGTACCGGGCTGTCCGTAGGCGAGAGACAGCTTGTGTCGTTCGCACGAGCGCTTGTCGGCGACCCGGAGTTCCTGCTTCTGGACGAGGCGACGGCCTCGGTGGACCCGCTCACCGAGGCGACCATTCAGAAGGCGCTGGAACGCCTCCTCCAGGGGCGCACGGCGCTGATTATCGCGCACCGCCTCGCGACCGTCGTAGGGTGCGACCGCGTCCTAGTCCTTCACCTCGGCCGCCTGGTGGAAGAGGGGCGACACGAGGAGCTGCTCGCCCGCGGCGGGCTGTACAAGGCCCTCTACGAGTTGCAGCTCCTGCGGCCGTCGGAGGAACGCGAGCGAGTCTCCGGGCTGCCCTGATCGGGGAGCGCGAAGCTAACCGGTCGTCCCGTCCCTACGGTCACCCTCTTCGGGCTCCGAAGTTGCACGCTCCCGTTCCCGCTCGCGCCGGTACCGTTTGACCGCTCCCTTGAGTGTGGAAAGGGCGAGCGTCGCGCAGCGCGGCCTCATCCTTACGACCTCGCGGCCCAGCGTCTCCATGAGGTCGTTGCCGTCCATCGCCTCGATGCCGGCCAGGGGGGCGCCCTGCACCTGCTCCATCAGCACCGAAGCGGCGGCCTGGCTGATCGTGCACCCCTCGCCCACAAAGCTCGCTGCCGCGACGCAGTCATGCTCCCGATCGACCTTCAGAAAAACGGTCACGACGTCGCCGCAGTCCGGGTTCCCGCCGGGCATGACCACGTCAGCGTCGGCCAGGCGCCCCCGGCGGCTCGGTGAGCGGGCGTGCTCTACAAGGACGTCGATGATCTCAGCCCGGGTCACATCGTCCCCAGCGCCGGCCTGGCGGCAGTGCGGCTTTCCTTTCGCCGCCGCTCGTCGAGCGACGGGTTCACGATCGGCAGCCCCACTACGTTGCCCCATTCGGTCCAGGAGCCGTCGTAGTTGCGAACGCTCTTGTATCCCATGAGCTCGTGGAGCACGAACCAGGTCAGGGAGGACCGCTCGCCGATGCGGCAGTAGGCGATGATGTCCTTGTCCGGTGTGATCCCCTGCGACTCGTAGAGGTTCTTGATCTCATCCGCCGGTTTAAAGGTGCCCTCGTCCGTCACCGCCTTCGACCACGGGATGCTCACGGCCCCGGGGATGTGCCCGCCTCGCAAGGCGCCCTCCTGCGGGTAGTCCGGCATGTGCAGCAGCTCGCCCGAGTACTCGCCGGGCGACCGCACGTCGACGAGGGCCCGACCCCAGGGCACCTCGAAGCGCTCCTGCCTGGCGTCGGGTTTTCCGATGTGCTTCAGGACGTCGTCGCGGAACGCACGGATCTCCGAATGTGTCCCGGCCACGCGGTAGCGCGTCGGTGGGTACGACGGCACCTCGCGGGAGATCGGCCGCTTCTCGTCGAGCCACTTTTTTCGCCCGCCGTTCATCACCCTCAGGTCGTCATGCCCGAACAGGCGAAACACCCAGTACGCGTAGCACGCCCACCAGTTGCTCCTGTCCCCGTAGAAGACCACCGTAGTATCCGTGGCGATGCCGAGGGTGCTCATCAGCCGACCGAAATCCACGGCTTTGATGTAGTCGCGGATACGTTCGTCGTTGAGCTCCGTGTGCCAGTCCACCTTGACCGCCCCGGGTACGTGACCGGTGTCGTAGAGAAGCACGTCCTCGTCAGACTCAACGATGCGCACCTTTGGGTCGTCGGTGTGCTCCCCGACCCAGTCGGTGGTGACCAGGACATCGGGGTTAGCGTAGTCAGCCATACATTCCTCCTTTTAGGACCGACGCGAACCGAACCAGGTTTCCCTCGGAGTGCAGCGGGCTCTCGACCGCTCGGCCGATGCGGCTGGCATGGGTCTTCTGCGTGAACGCTCGAGCGTGTGTGCAGGAATCAAGAATGGGCATCATTCGACCGCGATGACCGTACGTGCGAGTGCGTTCTGGGCTCGAATCAAGGGGACACGCATCTGCGTCGGAAACCGCGCCGACCGCCATGAGCGGGACCGTTGTCTCCAAGCCCTTCCTCCGCTGCCTGCAGGCGCGACGATCGCACCTCGCGGGGGGTCGAACTCGAGGGCCGGGCGCGTCGCGATGGCCTCGTTCGGGGCAACATCGCGGGACGCCCCGCAATTCCCCGCCCGCGCCGTGGCCACAAACCGTCGTAATGCGTGCCGCCAGCTACGTTCTCCCTGGGGGAGGGACCGCAACTTGGACTTGGTCATTCACTAGGCGAACCGGGAAGGTCGCAATCGGCTCGGTGGCTGGCGGTGCGAGCACCTGACCTGTCCGCAGATCGAACTCGGTGCTGTGAAGAGGGCACTCCACGGTGCACCGGACCCGGTCCACGCTCCCCTCGTGGAGCAGCGCGTGCGCGTGCGTGCAGATATCGCTCACGGCAAAGTAGCTGCCGCCGCAGCGGAAGACACCCACCGTCACATCGTTGATGTCGAAGGCGCGGCCCTCGCCGTCCGGGATGTCCCCCACCCGCGCCACCGTCACGAACTCCACCTGCCCGCCTCCTTGCCCCGCGCAAACGGGCGCTCGGTCCCCCAGGCGCGTGCTAGCCAGGCACGGCACCCAGTGGAACGGTCCGCCCGGGGCCCCGACCGCCCGCCCTGAAGGGAAAAACGCCGGCCAATGCCGGGCATTCCGGGCAGGCACGCGCGGCGCCCCGACCGCCACCCACCTTCCGACCGCCGCTCTCTGTTAAATTTCCACCAGCTGGACCCCCGTTGAGGAGGGACGATGCCCCTGAAGGAGGAGCTTCCCCGGCTACGCGAAGAGATCGCCGAGGTGGACCGCGCCATGCTCGAGTTGTTGCGCCGGCGGATGGAGCTGGCCGCCGATGTCGGCAGGATCAAGGCCGCCACTGGCGCACCCGTCGTCGCGCGCGACGCCGAGGACCGGGTCCTCACCCGGGCAAGGCAGCACGCGGAGGCGTGCGGGGTCTCCGAGGACGTCATGGAGGAGATCTTCCACGCGATCATGCGCGGCTCGGTGGAGCGGCAGCACAGAGTTGGCGTCGCGGCTCGCACGAAACGAGGCGGACGGGTGCTCGTGCTGGGGGGCGCGGGTGCGATGGGTGCCTGGCTGGAGCAGTTCCTGCCGCTGGTCGGCCACCGGGTGGACGCCATCGATCCCGCCTGGGGTCCTCTCTCACGGGCCGAGGGGCGCTATAGCACCCTCGACGACGTCCCCGACCTTGACGCCTACGACCACATCGTCGTCTCGGTGCCGCTCGCGCGCACCCCGGATGCCGTCTCGGCGCTGGCACAGCGTCGCCCGCAAGGCGTGGTGGTGGAGATCGCGTCCATCAAGGCACACCTGGTGCCCGCGCTCGAGAAGGCCCGGAGTGCTGGCCTGAAGGTCTCCTCGCTCCACCCGATGTTCGGGCCGGGAAAGTCCCCGTACGAGCCCTTGACGTTCGTGGTTGCTTGCTACGACGAGCCCGAGGCGGAGCGCAAGAGGCTCGAAGCGCTGCTGCGGCACCCGTACACGCACCTGATCACGATCCCATTCGCCCATCACGACCGCCTGATGGGGTGGCTGCTGGGGCTTGCGCACCTCACCGGGATGCTCTTCGGCTCCGCCCTCACCCGCTCCGGCCTCGACCCCGGCGAGTTGCAGGCGTGCGCCTCGACGACCTTCGCGCGGCAGGCGTCCACTGCACAGTCGGTTCTTTCCGAGGACCCCGCGCTCTACCTGGAAATCCAGCGCCTTAACCCGCACCGGGAAGAGGTGTACCGGGCGACGCGCGAGGCTCTGGACCAGCTCGTTGCGCTGGTCGCGGCCGAGGACCTCGAGGGGTTCCGAAGCACACTGGCCGCGGCGCGGGGCGCGGTCACGACCGAGCCATGAGGGCCCGCTACCACCTCGAGTACGGCAGCGTCCTGGTGCTCGCCGCGCTCCTGCGGGCGCTCCCACGAATCGCGGCGCTCGAGGTCGGCGCCGCGCTCGGGCAGGTCGGCTGGTGGCTGCGCATCCGACGGCGACTCGTTCTCGCCAACCTGGCGCAGGCGTTCCCCGGTTCGACGTCCCGCGAGCGACGGCGAATCGCAGTGCGCGCGGCGCGCAACTTCGGCCGCACGGTGGCGGAGTTCGTGCGCTTCGCCGGTTCCGATCGCGAGTTGGTCGGCGAGCTTGTGCGGCTCGAGGGCGTCGAGGCGCTGCGCGAGGTGCTGGCCACCGGCGGCGGGGCGATCGTCGTGACGGCCCATCTGGGTGCGTGGGCGCTGTACGTCACAGCGCTGGCCGCGGCGGGCATCCCCAGCGCGCTTCTGGTGGGCCGCCAGCACAACCCCAAGGTCCACCGGTTCATCCTCGGCATCCCCGGTGAAGCGGTGCATTTCGTCCCGAAGAGCAGGGGAGCTCCGCGCGACATCCTCCGCTGCCTGCGGGATGGACGGGCGGTCGTGATGGTCGCCGACCACCGGGCCGGGCGCCACGGCGAGCTCGCCCCGTTCCTCGGCAGGGTGGCTTCCACTTTGCCTCTGCCCGGCGCGATCTCCGCGCGGCACGGCACGCCGATCTTCCTGATGGCGGGCCGGAGGATCACCCACGGGGAGCACCTCGTCGCGCTCTCCCGCCTCACGCTGCCGACCGGCGGCGACGAGGACGCACGGCGCCACGCTATCACCGTCGCGTGCAACGAGGCGCTGGGCCGCGCCATCCTCGCCTGTCCGGAGCAGTACTTCTGGTACCACCGCCGCTGGCACGGTCAGTCGAACGGCGAACAGGCGGGTTAGGAGCTAGCGCAGTCTCTCGCGGCACGCCGACGTGTCGTTCGCCGGGCTGTTGACCAGGAGGCTCACGGGATAGGCCTGGAGCGGGCCGGGCGGGTGCGGCTTGAGGAGGGCGGCAAGCCGGTCGGTGTCCTTCTCGCCGGGGTCGATCCAGAGGGCGAAGTCGTCGGGGTCGAGGATCACCGGCATGCGGTCGTGGATCGGCGCAAGCAGTTCGTTGGCCTCAGTGGTGACGATGGTGCACGACTCGACCTGCTCGCTCCCCTCCCCCTGCCAGCGCTCCCAGAGACCGGCGAAACCGAACGGCCTTCCGTCCCGGAACCCGATGAAGTGCGGCTGCTTGCGCGTCCCCAGTTTCTGCCACTCGTAGAAGCCGTCGGCCACGATCAGGCAGCGCCGCGCGCGGAACGCCGAGCGGAACACCGGTTTCTCGGCGAGCGTCTCGGCCCGGGCGTTGATCATGCGGGCACCCATCGCGCGCTCCTTCGCCCACGACGGGATCAGCCCCCAGTGCAGGTGCACCAGATCTCGCCCGCCGTCGGCCGCACGTACTGCGGCGACGTCCTGAGTGGGCGCGATGTTGTAACGGGGCGCGAGCTCCGGCTTCTTCGGCAGGTCGAAGACCCGCACGATGATCTCGCTGTCCGAGGCCTGGGTGAACCGCCCGCACATGCCGCGATGATACAGGCAGCAGGGATGAGGCGCGAGGCATGAGCAACGCCGCTGCGAAGCCCGCGACGGTGGTCGCGCCAGCCCCGCGTTGATGCCTCGCAGGTCAGGCGGGTCGGGGTTTGATCGAGAGCGGCGGCGGAGGGAAGCTCTCGCGCAGGAACGTGAGGATCGCCTCGGCGGTGGGAATCGGCCTCTCCACACTGGGGGTGTGGCCCGCCAGCGGGATCAACGCCAAGCGGGCTCGCGGGAGCGCAGCGGCCATCGTGTGCGCCACCTCCGGAGGCGCGATCGTGTCCTCCTGGCCTACCAGGACGAGGGCAGGCACGTTGAGCTTGGCTAACACCTCCGTGCTGTCGGGGCGGTCCCGCATCCCCGCGAGGCAGCCGGCCAAAACGTGGTCGGGCACCCCGGCCGCCAGGTCGCGCAGCGCCGTTGCCAGCTTCGGTGCCCGCGTGTGGGATGACTGCCCGAGGAGGTTGGGGACGAACTCGTCAAGGAACGCGGCCGCCTCTCCGCGGCGGATCCTCTCGATGGCGATCGCGCGCCGCACCTTGCCGTCGGGCGTGTCTGCAGATGCCCTGGTGTCAACCAGGATCAGGCCGGCGAGCCTCTCGCCGTGCGCGGCCGCCAGACGCAGGGCAACGTAGCCGCCCATGGAGTGCCCGCCCAGGACGAAGCGCTCCAGCTCGAGGCGGTCCGCCAGCCGCAGGACGTCATCCGCAAACGTCTCCATCCCGTAGGCGCTGTGCGGTTTCTCGGAGGCCCCAAACCCCCGCAGGTCCGGAGTGATCAGGCGAGCCGCCTGCTCCACCGCGGTGCGGATCGGCGTCCACATCTCGGAGGAGAGGGGGAAACCGTGCAGCAGTACGACCGGCACACCCTCGCCGTGGTCCTCGACCTCCAGCGTCACGCCCTCGAGTTCGACTTGCATCGCCCCCTCCAGGCGCCAGTTTACGTGCCTCCGCGCCCCGCCGCCCCTCTTGACGTCAGGCCCAAACGGCACCACATTATGGGCGGCAGTACCGCTCTTTGAGTCTTGCTTTCAGTTCTCCGTAGGGGTGCCCCGCCTCCGGCGGGGCTGAGAACACACCCTTGGAACCTGATCCGGGTCATGCCGGCGGAGGGAACGGGCCACCAGGCGTCAGCGTCACCGCGCGACCTCTCCGGACCGAGGCCGAACCCCGGAGGGAGGTCAGGCAATGCGCAGGTTGATTCTGGCGCTTTTCGTTTTCCTCGGCGCAGCGGCCCTTGCAGGCGCCGCGACAGTGCGCGGCACCGTCCGCGACTCTGTCACCGGAAAGCCGGTGCCACGGGCACGCGTCGAACTCCTAAAGACGGCTGGTACCGTCATCACGACCACCGACGAAGGCGGGTCGTTCGCCGTCGAGGTCCGTGAGACCGGCCCGGTCACGCTCGCGGTCTCTCACCCCGGCTACCAGGTCGCGCGCACGGCGCTAGCCACAGTGCCCGAGAAGCCCCTCGTGGTCGCTCTCGAGCCCGTCATCTCGATCGCCGACGGCATCGAGGTCACCGCGACCCGCGCCAGGGAGGGCACGGACCCCGTGACGTTCACCAACATCCCGCAGGAACGCGTCCAGGAGGCGTACTGGGCGCAGGATCCGGCAATCCTGCTGTCGAGCGTGGCGCCGTCGTTCTTCGCCTACAACGACAGCGGCAACGGCATCGGCTACTCCTACTTCTGGGTGCGCGGCTTCTCGCAGAGCCTCGCGCGGGTTACGCTGAACGGCGCACCGCTGAACGACGCCGACTCGGGCGAGCTGTTCTTCATCGACCTCGCGGACTTCCTCTCCACCGCGGGCGATATCCAGATCCAGCGCGGGGTGTTCGGGCTCTCCGGCATCGGCGGAGCGGTGGACATCACGACCGCGCCTCCCAGTCTGGAGAGCGCGTTCACACTGCAGACCGGGTTCGGCTCGTACAACACGAGGAGGCTGGCCGCGCGCTACGACTCCGGGCTGATCAACGGCACCTGGGCGCTCACCGCACGCTACTCGAAGGTGACGACCGACGGCTACCGTGACCAGTCGTGGGTGGACATGTGGAACTACTTCCTCTCCCTCACCCGTTTCGGCGAGGACTCGCGGCTGCGCCTCGTGATGTTCGGCGGTCCCGAGCGGACCCACCTGGCCTACGACGGCATCCCTAAACACGTCCTCGAAGGTGGTCTCACCGGGGACACCGACAAAGACCGCCGCTTCAACCCCCTCACCTACCCCAACGAGCTGGACAACTTCGTGCAGCCCCACTTCCAGCTCATCCACGAGCTGGCGATCTCGCCGACGACCCAGCTCTCGCAGACCGTGTACTACTTCTCGGGCCGCGGTTCCTACGACCAGTACAGGGGTGATCGAACCCTCGCCGAGTACTACCTCCCGGACGTCACCCTCCCCGACGGCACCGTGATCACCGAGAGCGACCTCGTGCGCCGCCGGACGGTGGACGAGGGGGATGTCGGATGGGTCCCGACCCTCACACACACCGTGGGTCCCTGGACGTTCACCGCCAAGGGCGAGGTGCGGCAGCACGATGCCCACCACTTCGGCGAGGTGACGTGGGCCCAGTACTACCCGCCGGGTGTGCCGCCGGACCACCGCTACTACGACTATCACTCCGGCAAGCGCACCGCGGCGCTGGCGCTCGGCGCCGGGTGGAACGTTAGCGCCGTCGTCACGCTCTCGGCGGGACTCGAGTACGCGAGCCATCGCTGCACCATGTCGAAGGACCGGATCAAGGGTGTCGGCTTCTCCGAGACCTACAGCTTCGTGCTTCCCCGTCTCGGGGCAATCGTGCACCTCGGCCCCAATGCCGACCTGTACGCCAACGTTGCGCGCGGCATGCGCGAGCCCAACTTCCGCGACATCTATGACCCGCAGGACTACTACGGGACCAGGGTTCACCTCGACCCTGAGGACGTTTGGGACTGGGAAGCGGGCGTCTCGCTGCGGGGGTCTCGGTTGCGTGCGCGAGCAAACGTTTTTTGGATGAACTTTTCCAACGAGGTCGTCTATGCGGGCGCGCTCGACGACAACGGTGTGCCGATCTACGGCAACGGCGCGAAGTCGCGCCACCGTGGCCTGGAGGTGGAGGCGGGATGGGATCCGTCGCCGGCGCTCGGGCTGGATGCGGCGCTGACCTACTCACGCAACACCTTTACCCGTTACCAGCAGTACAACTGGGATGGAACGGTGAGCGTCTTCGACGACAACCGCATCGCCGGGTACCCGGACCTGCTGGCGGCCGTCACCGCCCGCACCCGCGTGGGTTCTGTGCAGCTCGCCCTCACGGGGAAACGGGTCGGGCGGTTCTACCTGGACAACACGCAGGACAACCGCCGAAGCCCCGAGGCACGCCAGCAACCCGGCTACGTGCCGCTGGTGAACCCGGCGTTCGCGCTTGTGGGCCTCACCGCCCGGGCCGACCTGTCACCGTCCCTGTCCACGGCGCTCGGACTGCATCGAATAGGGCTCGAGCTGCGCGTGAACAACCTGCTGGACGCGAAGTACACCGCGTTCGGCTACGTGGACGTTGAGCCCCTGTTCATCCCGGGCGCCACGCGCAACGTCTACGTCGGGCTGACCCTGGGCCTGTAGGCACGCAACGCCGCCCGCAACGTCATTGCGAGGCCCGTAGGGGCCGCGGCAATCTCGTCGCGTCCTGTCGGGTATCCTCTCCCGATGGGCATCACGCTCGCTGCATGGATCGCCACGGCAGCCTTTGCCGCGGTGATGGTCGCGATTGGCGTGCTTTCGTGGCGCGCCGAGAAGCGGCTCGGTCGCGATGCGGAGGGTTTCTGGACCGCACACCGCTCGATCACGGGGTGGAGCCTGGGGATGTCGCTCTCGGCCTCGATGCTCTCGGTGTCGTGGTCGCTCGTCTACGGTGTCGAGCTGCTCTACAGGTGGGGGCCGGGCGGCGCGTGGCTGCTGGCGATCCCGTGGCTCGCGGTGCTCGGCCTTTTCGCGCTGCTTGCCCCGCGCCTTCGGCGCTTTGCGGCGTTCTCTCAGGGGGAGCTATTCGGGAAGCTGTACGGCAATGGGATGCGGTGGCTCACGGTGGTCGTGCTCGTCGCAGTGTTCCTCACCTGGTGCGGGGCGGAGATCGCCGCGGCTGGTGACCTCCTCGCGCCGCTCCTCGCCGTCTCGCCTCATGTGGCGATGGCGGCGATCGCCGTCCTCGTAGCCTCCTACGCCTGGACCGGCGGATTTCGCTCGGTGGTTGCCACCGACGTGGCACAGTTCGTCCTCATCGTGGGGTTCCTGCTCGTCGTGGGGGCGCGCGCTGGGACAGGCCTCGGCCGAGGCTTGGGCGGCTGGTTCGGCGTGAGCGGCCCGACGCCCGCAGTGGTGGGCATCACGCTGCTCGCCTACATCACCGGGTGGCTTGCTGAGGCGGACATCTGGCTGCGCCTCACCGCCGCGCCGAGCGACGGCCACGCGCGCCTGGCGCTGGGAGTGACCGCCGCGGCGTCGCTGCTGTTCGTGCTGGGTCTCCCTGCGGTGCTGGCGGCGCGCGCCAGGGTCCTTTTCCCAGACCCATCGGCGGGCCCGGGCACTGTGCTGGGCCCGCTGCTGCACCACCTGCTCCCGCCTGGGATGGAGGTCCTGTTGCTCACTGGGCTGGCGGCCGTGGCGCTCTCCACGGTGTCAACAACCGCCAACGTGGTGGCGATCACGGTGGCTCGGGACGGGATGCGGGCGGTCGGCGAAAACGCCCGCGACCTCTCGCGCGCCCGTTGGGCCAACGGCCTGGCGTGTATCGCGGCGCTCGGGGTGGCGTTCGCCTCGCGGTCCCTTGCCGAGTTGTTCTACCTCTCCTCGGGGCTGCTGGCGGCAGCGCTGTTCTGGCCGACGCTGGGCCTGCTGTGGGAGAAGCCGCCGCTCCGCCCCGCGCGTGCCGGAGCCTTTTGCGGCCTCGCCGCAGTCGTGCTCTCGTTCGTGGCCGACCGGCGCGGCCTCTTCGGCGAACTCTTTCCCGCCGCCGTGCGCGAGATGGGGATCGGTTACATCGTGCCGGGGGTCGCGGTGGGTGCGGTGGCGTTCTTTGTGATGCTGGCGGTAACACGCTCCCGCCGAGCGTAGGCTCCTCACCGTGGCCCTCTCCGGGAGGGAGAGGGAGCTGCGTGGGGTCACGGCGACTTCTCTTCAGGACGTGGCGTTGGATGTCGCGGGCTTCTTGCGCGAGCGGCGCCGGGGGCGGCGGGCCTGTGCGGTCGGCTTCTCCTCAACAGCGGCTTCGGGCTCCGGGGCCCGGGCGCTCGCCTCGCCGCTGTCGAAGCCGGTCACCACGTACGTTCCGGAGCGCTGGTCACGCCGCAGCCTGACGACGTGGTGCTTCTCGGCGTCCTCGAGGAGCGCCGAGAACGTCGAGTACCCGAAGTACTCCTCGTTGAACTCCGGCCTCTTGCGCTGCATCGTCTGCTTAATCATAGAGCCCCAGAGGACCTCCTTCCCGTCGCGCATCAGCGCCTTGATCGAGTCGGAGAGGAGCGCGAAGCACTCCCTCTGCTTCTTCGGCAGCCCGACGAGCGGCGGCGCCTCCTGCACGGCGCGGATCAGGTCCTCGTAAAAGATGAACTCGTCGCAGTTGGCGACGAGCAGCTCCGAGGTGGAGTTCTTGACGCCAAGGCCGATGACGTACTTGTCGTTCTCGCGCAGCTTCGACACCAGCGGTGAGAAGTCGGAGTCGCCCGAGACCAGCGCAAAGGTCGTGACGTGCTCCTTGGCGTAGCAGAGGTCGAGGGCGTCCACGACCATGCGGATGTCGGCGGAGTTCTTCCCCGAATACGCCTTAAGCGGGATGTCCATCAGCTCGATCCCCGCCTCATGGAACCCGCGTTTGTAGCTGCCGTAGCGGTCCCAGTCGGCGTACGCCCGGCGCGCCACGACCTTCCCCTTCTCCAGCAGGCGGGTGAGCACGAGCTGCACGTCAAACGTCTTGTAGGATGTGTCCTTGACGCCCAGAGCGATGTTCTCGAAATCGATGAAGAGTGCGATCTTGTGGTCTTCCAACGGCACGGTTCTATTCTCCTTGCGGCTTCTTCACCATCTTGGCAGAGGAGCAGCGATCCGGATCTTAGCCCCTCTCCACAACTTCCGCAAGTTCCTGCGGCCGTTCCGCCCATGCGCGTCCGCCCGACGAAACTGGTCCTAAACTGGATTTGAGGATGCAGGGGCCGATGAACGGAGAAACGTGCGAGTCGCGGCCCGCCCACAGGACGTCGGCGGGCGTGCGTCCACGCCTTGCGGCGATCCGGGCGGCTCTGGTGGCCGGAATGCTGGCCGGCGCCGGGATCCTCACGGGTACCCCGGGGGGCGTGTTTGACCCCAGCCGCAAGCCCCAGCGGCCGGCGTACTCCCCCGAGAGCTCGGGTACACTGGCCGCCCCACAGCACAGAGTCCGCCGCCACCTGCCTAAAGCCGACGCTGCAGGAAACCTGGCGCAGCGAGTCAGCCACCATCGGTTCCCGAAGCTCGCCAACGAGCTGCAGGGGTACTTTCCGGACCTCGGGGTGCTGGCCGAGGCCGCGGACTGGGACGTGCTGGTGGTGGACGCCGAGCTTGCGGTGAACCTCCCCGAGTACCTGGGTGCCATGGGAAGCCTGCGCACGCGGAACCCAAACCTTGTGATCCTGACGTACTTTTCCGCGGCCGACTTCATACCAGGCGATTTGGCGACGATCCGAGCCGGGTTTGCGGGCGGCCTTGACGACGGCTGGTTCATGAAGGACACCTCCGGCCACCGGTTCACGCTGTTCCAGCTCACGCCCGAAAGCTGGACCGAGATGCTCAACTTGACCACCGGCGTCAACGCCTTCATGCCGGCGTACCTGCAGCAGGCCGTCCTCGTCACCGGCCTCACCGACGGTATCTACTACGACTGGATCAACGACGACATCTCCTGGCTCAACCACCGGACCGACGTGCCGTGCGGCCCTCCCGACATCGACAACGACGGCCTCGCGGAACCGGACGCAGAGCTCAACACGCTCTGGAAGCAGGGCACCGCGGCGCTCCTTACCAACTCGCGCAATGCCTTTCCGGCCGGGACGATCGTCTTCGGCAACGGGGGCTGGGTCACCGGCGACACCTACGATGCCCTGCTCAACGGCATGATGATCGAGCAGTTTTTGGAGGGGGAGTCGCTCGGCGAGAACTTCGGCTGGAGCGCGGTCATGCGAGCATACGCCGATCACGCGAGCGGCGGACAACAGCCCAACCTCTCGTTCGTCATGGCCAACCGGGACACCCGGGGCGAATTTGCTTTCATGCGGTTCGCCTTGGCCTCGACGCTGATGTTCGACGGGTACTTCTGCTTCACCAACCGCTCGGGCGTCTACGGCTCAGCGTGGTGGTACGACGAGTACGCGGTCAACCTCCAGATCGGAACGGCGGAGCGCGCCCTCGACCGCAAGGGGTTCCTCGGACCTGCCCTGGGTGAGGCGTTCAACGCTTTCAACACCCAGGAGAAGCTCCGGGACGCGCTGGCCGCGGGTGGCACGCGGCCCGAGCAGCTCGTGTGGAGGAGAGAGTTTGCGAACGGCGTGGTGCTGGTCAACCCCAGCCCGAGCTCGGTTCATGTCGACCTCGCGGGGTCGCTGCGGAAGATCCTCGGCACGGCGGATCCGACGTTCAATACCGGCGAACTGCTAAGCTCGATCACCCTTGCCCCGCGAAGCGGGGTCATCCTGTTGAGGTAGCCGACCGGCCGCAAACAGAACGCAGCGCCCGCAATGGGGCGCAGGGCTTGGCCACCCCCGCCCGGCAAGGCCTCGGGTTTGATCGCGGGGAACTGCTGCCTCGGGACGCGTGGTGTTACGCTACACGCTGGAACCAAGCAGGGTCCACAGGGGCCCCGGCGATGGGCTGTGGAGGGTGAACCGGCTTGAGGAGGCAAAGCATTGACTAGCTCTCAACGGAACCTTTTCACGCGCCTCCCGCAGTCACTCGAGGCCGCAATCCGGGACGCCAACCCGTGGTGGCGGGGCGAACGCCTTTTCGGATTGCCCCCCATGCGGCGCTGGGCGTTTGGGCCGGTCATGGAAGGACTAGGGGCGGGGCTCACTCCTGCCATAGTCCTGCGCGGACCCCGGCAGGTCGGGAAGACGGTGCTGATGAACCAGATCATCACCGCCCTGCTTGACCAGGGGGTACGCCCGCGTCGCATCCTGCGCCTCCAATTCGACGAGCTACCGCCCCTCCGTGACCTGGAAACTCCCATCCTTGATATCCCGCGGTGGTTCGCGGATCAAATCCTCCAAAAGACCCTCAACAAGGCGGCCCACGACGGAGAGCAGGCCTTCCTCTTTCTGGACGAGGTGCAGAACCTTCCGGACTGGTCGCCACAGCTCAAGCAACTCGTCGACGTCAATCCCGTCCGAGTACTGGTCACGGGCAGTTCCGCCCTTCGAATTGAGGCAGGCCGCGACAGCCTCGCGGGTCGGATCACGAGCATCGACATGGGGCCCCTGCTGCTGCGGGAGGTTGCGCTGATCCGCGAGTTCGGCGCCATCAAGCCCTTTCTCCCACCGAACGGCCTCGCCGCACTCAAAGACAAGGGATTCTGGCTGGAGTTGCGGAATTTTGGGGAAAAGCACTCGGACCTTAGGCACGCGGCTTTCACGGCGTTCTCAGACCGTGGCGCGTATCCGGTAGCCCAGGCCAACCCGGATCGGCCGTGGGAGGAAGTCGCGGACCTCCTCATCGAGACCGTAATCCGCCGAGCCATCCGCCACGACCTTCGCATGGGGCCACGCGGTCAGAAAAGGGATGAGCACCTGCTGGAAGAGGTCTTCCGTCTCGCCTGCCGGTACGTCGGCCAGTCGCCCCGCCAGGCGCTTTACCTCGAAGAACTCCGCCAGGCCATGGGTGCCAACATCGGGTGGCAAAGGGTGCTCGCCTACCTCAAGTTCCTCGACGGCACTCTGCTGCTTCGCCTCATCGAGCCACTGGAGCTCCGCCTGAAGCGGCGCCGCGGCGCTTCGAAGCTCTGCCTTTGCGACCACACGCTGCGAGCGGCATGGCTGCAAGAGATCGTGCCCCTCTCCCCTGAAGGGATGGAAGCGCAACCCCACCTCGCCGAGATCGCGGGGCACATCGCAGAGAGCGCGGCCGGATACTTCCTCTCCTCAACCAAGAATCTCGACGTTGCGCACTTTCCCGAGCGCAGCACGGAACCCGAGGTCGATTTCGTCCTTACGATCGGCGAGCAGCGCATCCCCGTTGAGGTCAAGTACCGTCGCCGGATCGACCACAAAGACACCTTTGGCGTGCGTGCATTTGTGGAGAAAGCCCACTACCGTGCGCCGTTTGGTCTGCTCGTTACTCAGCTTGATGACGCGACAACCGATGATCCGCGCTTGATACCCTTGCCGCTGTCGACACTGCTGATGATGCGGTAGGGCGCCCCGTAGAACCTACCGCCCCGGGGCGCCAGCGCCGCAATCGTCCCTATGGGCTCCCTGAAGCGACGGAAAGGTCGGCGGATGCTGAAAGCCCGCTAGGCCAGCTGCGGCTTGATGACCTCGCCCCTGGCCAGACGAGCGAGCCAGTCGTGGATGCCGAGCGCGGCCTGCTTGCCGGCGCCCATTGCGAGGATGACGGTGGCCGCGCCGGTCACGATGTCGCCGCCTGCGAACACGCCGGGGATCGAGGTCATGAGGGTCCTCTCGTCCACCACGATGTTGCCGTGCCGGTTCAGTTCGAGGCCGGGGGTGGATTTGGTGGCGAGCGGGTTCGGCCCCTGTCCGATCGCGATCACCGCGGTGTCGATGGCGATCTCGTACTCCGAGCCGGGAATCGGGACCGGCCGACGCCGCCCCGAGGCGTCCGGCTCCCCCAGCTCCATGCGCTGAATGCGCATCCCGGTGACGAAACCCTCCTCGTTGCCGAAGATCGCGAGGGGCGCCGAGAGCCAGCGAAAATCGATGGCCTCCTCCTCGGCGTGCTCCAGCTCCTCCCTGCGCGCCGGCGACTCGTTGCGGGTGCGCCGGTACACGCAAATGACCTCCTCCGCGCCCAGCCGCTTGGCCGTGCGCAGGCAGTCCATCGCCACGTTGCCGGACCCGACCACGGCCACACGGCGGCCCGTGCGCACCGGCGTGTCGCTGCGGGGGAAGTCGTAGGCCTTCATAAGGTTCACCCGGGTGAGAAACTCGTTGGCCGAGAGCACACCGATGTAGTTCTCGCCCGGGATGCCGAGGAAGTACGGCAGACCCGCACCGGTGCCGAGGAACACGGCGTCGTAGTCGTACCCGTTGAGCAGCTCGTGCACGGTCGCGGTGCGGCCGATCACGAAGTTGCCGCGAAGCTCGACGCCCATCCGCGCGAGGTTCTGGATCTCGAAGGTGACGATCGCCTTCGGAAGGCGGAACTCCGGGATGCCGTAGACCAGCACGCCGCCGGGCTTGTGCAGTGCCTCGAAAATCGTCACCTTGTGGCCGAAGCGAGCCAGCTCGGCCGCGCAGGCAAGACCCGCCGGACCGGAACCCACCACCGCCACCTTGTGCGCGGACGGCGGCGCAAGCTCCGGGGTCGAGACAAGGCCCCGGTCGCGCTCCCAGTCCGCCACGAAGCGCTCGAGCCTGCCGATCGCAACCGGCTTGTACTTCTTCGCCATCACGCAGACAATCTCGCACTGCTCCTCCTGCGGGCAGACGCGGCCGCAGATCGCGGGGAGCGTGTTTGTCTCCTTGATCTTCGCGAGGGAACCCTCGAAGTCGGCCTTCCGGATGAGGTCCACGAACGCCGGAATGTCGATGCCTACCGGGCACCCCTTCACGCACGGGGGGTTGGCGCACTGCAGGCAGCGCTGCGCCTCCTCGATTGCGGTTTCCGCTGAGTAGCCCAGCGCCACCTCGAAGAAGTTCCGGATGCGAGCGAGGGGATCCTGCACTGGCATCTCGTGGCGCTGGACCTTCATCCGCTCTGCCTTCGGCAGTTCGGGAGCGCCGAGTATCTCGTCAGCCACGGGCGATCCCCGCGGTCGCGCGGCATTCGTGTGCCCCCATGAACCGCTCGCGCGCCACCTGCTCCTCGGGAATGTACATGCGCAGCCGCTTGATCAGCAGGTCGAAGTCCACCTTGTGGGCGTCGAACTCCGGACCGTCCACGCACACGAACTTGGTCTTGCCGTCGACCTCGACCCTGCACGCGCCGCACATCCCGGTCCCGTCCACCATGATCGAGTTGAGGGAGGCGAGCGTCGGGATCGCGAGCTTGCGGGTCATCTCAGCCACCGCCTTCATCATTATCGCGGGGCCGATCGCCACGACCAGATCCGGGTTCCCGCGCTGGGCGATGAGGTCCGCGAGCGCGTGGGTCACCAACCCCTTCCTGCCGAACGAGCCGTCGTCGGTCGTGTGGATGATCTCGTCGGAGACGGCCGCCATCTCCTCGCGCAGGATCACCAACTCCTGGGTCCGGCCGCCCAGGATGGAGAGCACCGTGTTGCCGGCGTTCTTGAGGCCGCCGGCGATCGGGAGCATCGGAGCGATCCCGGCGCCGCCGCCGACGCAGACGACCGTACCGAACCTCTCGATGTGGGTCGGCGTGCCGAGCGGGCCAACCACCGAGAAGAACTCCTGCCCCGCCGTCATCAGCCCCATCGCCATCGTGGTCTTGCCGACCTCCTGGACCACCAGCGTGACCGTCCCCGACCCGGGGTCGGAGGCAGCGATGGTGAGGGGGATGCGCTCGCCGTCGTCGCTCGGCAGCACCATCACGAACTGCCCGGGACGGTGCTTGCGCGCGATCTCCGGCGCCTCGACGACGAAGCGGTGGAACTTGGGCGCGATTTCTTCTTTTGAGACTACCTTGAACACTCAAGCCTCCGGGCCGCCGCGGCGGTTGTCAGCGCGCGACGGTTCGGACTCGCGAATCCGGCGCCTACGGTGCCGGCCCCCTGCACCCGATCATACTAGTTACCCGCGTAAACTTTGGCAACATCGGCGTTTTCGCTGGGGACGACCTACTGACTGAGACTTCGTCGCACGTATTATCCCTGCACTTGGTGCATTGGGCGAGAGTCACAGACTCGTGCAGAACGCCCACCGTTCGTTCGCGAAAACAGGCTGCACTTGGTGCGCGCCCTCGCTCATTTTCATCAGACGCTTTCCAGACTTCAGCGACGTGGTACCGACCCCGCCACAGCGGCCAGGGTCGACTCACCGGTGCTGTATCCTCGCGCCGTGGTGAACAAGCCCGTCTCCCGAAAGGTTGCGCTGCGGCCGGCCGAGGGCCAGCGACGCAAGGTGGACTACCCGAGCGAGCTGAACCCCGAGCAGCTCGCGGTCGTGATGCACCCGGCCGGTCCGATGCTGGTGCTGGCAGGCGCCGGCTCGGGAAAGACCAGGACGGTGGTCTACCGCGTGGTGCGCCTGCTCGAGGACGGTATAGACCCCAACGCGATCCTGTTGCTCACGTTCACGAACCGCGCGGCGCGCGAGATGCTCTCGCGGGTGGGCCTGCTGCTCGGGACGGACGCGGGTCGGGTGATGGGCGGGACTTTCCACTCGGTGGGTAACCGGCTGCTGCGCCGCTTCGGGGACCGCCTCGGCTACCCGTCCAACTACGGCATTCTCGACCGCGAGGACTCCCGCGACCTGATGGGTAACGCGCTCTCCGACGTAATCCCGACCACGCCGGGGCGAAGGCTCCCCGGCGCGGCGGTTCTGGTCGAGGTCTACTCGTTTGTGATCAACACCGGCCGTTCTCTCGAAGAGACGGTCGCCGCTCGCTTCCCGCAATTCTCCGGCGACCTCGAGGTGATGCAGGCGGTGTTCCGCCGCTACCTAGAGCGCAAGCGCGCGGCCTCCGTCATGGACTACGACGACCTGCTGCTCAACTGGCTGCTGCTGCTGCGCAAGCACGACGACGTGCGCCGGCACCTCGCGACGCGTTTCCGTCACGTGCTGGTCGACGAGTACCAGGACACCAACCGGCTGCAGGCCGACATCGTGGACCTCATGCTGGGAGGAGGGCGGAACCTGATGGTCGTGGGCGACGACGCCCAGTCGATCTACGCGTTCCGTGGCGCCGAGTACGCGAACATCCTCTCGTTCCCCGAGCGCTACCCGGACTGCACGACGTTTCGCCTCGAGACCAACTACCGGTCGCTCCCTCCGATCCTGACCCTCGCCAACGCCTCGATCGTGCACAACGAGCGCCAGTTCCCCAAGCAGCTCCGCCCGGTGCGCGAAGGCGGCGAGCAGCCGGTCGTCTGCGCGGCGCCCTCCCCCGAGGCCCAGGCCGCGTTCGTGGCGCAGCGCATCCTGGAGCTGCTCGACGAGGGGGTGCCTCTCCCCGAGATAGCGGTCCTCTACCGCAACCATGCTCACTCGCTGGAGCTGGAGGTCGAGCTCACCAAGCGCAACATCCCGTACGAGGTGCGATCCGGGCTTCGCTTCTTCGAGCAGCGCCACGTGAAGGACGTGCTGGCGCATCTTCGCTTGCTGGCCAACCCGCGTGACGAGGTGGCGTTCACCCGCATGGCGCGCCTCAGACCACGCCTGGGCCAGCGGCTGGTCGCCCGCGTCTGGCAGGCGCTCTCCGAGTCCGGCAATCCGCTCCAGGTGCTCGGCAAGCTGGATGGCAGGGCGCTCGGGCTCCCGGGCGCGGCCAGCAACTCGGTGAAGCAGCTCGCCGATCTGGTGCAGCGCCTGGAGAAGCTGAGATCTCGGCCCGGGGAGATGGTGCGGGAGGTGATCTCCTCCGGCTACCGCGACTACGTGCGCGCGATGCTCGACAACGCCAGCTCACGTCTCGACGACCTGGAACAGCTCGCGCTCTTCGCCGACGGCTACGAGGGTCTGGACGCGTTCCTCGACGAAGTCACGCTCATGAACGAGCTATCCGGCGAGGATGTCGTGGCGGAGGAAGGCGAGAGGGAGCGTGTCACTCTCTCCACCATCCACCAGGCCAAGGGGCTCGAGTGGCGGGTGGTCTTCATGATCTGGCTTGCAGAGGGCCGCTTCCCCACCGCGCGCGCCGAGGACATCGAGGAGGAGCGCAGGCTGTTCTACGTCGCCTGCACCCGCGCCAAGGACGAGCTTCTGCTCTGTTACCCGCTGGTCGCGCGCGACCGCTACCGCGTGGACGTGATCCTGGAGTCCTCCCGCTTCGTTACCGAGCTTCCCGACGACTCGTACCAGCGGTGGCAGGTGCAGGAGGCCGAGACGCCGGCCGAGCTGCCCGAGGGCGGCCGGTACCGACTGCCCGGGTTCCTGGGGGACAACGGCAACGGCGATGTCAACTAACCCGAGCCCTTCGGGGGCGAGGGTCATCCTGACGCCCCGCCACGGCGGGGGCGAAGGATCCCGTGGAACCCGGAGCGCCATCATCGCGCTGACAGCCTCGCTGCTGTTCGGGATCGCGTCGGCACAGGCTCGGGAACTGCCGGAGGTCCTGCGCACGAGCGAGGTCCGCAGCGGGAACGGCGTCGTGGTGGCCAACACCCGCGAGGCCGCTGCCGCCGGTGCCCGCCTCCTTCGGGCAGGCGGGAACGCGATCGACGCGGCGGTTGCCGCGGCACTCGCGCTCGGCGTCTCCGAGGCGGAGGCCTCGGGGCTCGGGGGAAACGCATGGATTCTCATCCACCTCGCAAACGGCCGGGACCTCGCGATCGACGGTTCGGCCGTCGTTCCCCTTGGGGTGAAGCCCGAGGAGTTGCAGCGGCAGCTCGACGACGGGGTCGAATTCGGGTACAAGACCGTGGCCGCACCCGGAGGCCTCGCCGCCCTGGCCTATGCGCTGGAGCGGTACGGCACCAGGGCCTTCGCCGATGTCATCGCGCCGGCGGTCGAGATCGCCGATCTCGGCTACCGGCTTCCCCCTCACGAGCTCGCCGTAGTCGGCGCCTTCGGCTGGAAGTTGCGTTCCAACGCGACCCTCAGGGACATCTTCCTGAGCCCCTCGCTCGAAGCGTGGGGCGCCCAGCATCTTTACTGCATGGACGAACTGGCGGCGACGATGCGCCGGCTGGCCCTGCGGGGTGCCCGTGATTTCTACACTGGGGAGGTCGCCGACGCGATCGATGCGGACATGAGAGCGAACGAGGGCTCCCTGCGCAAGGCCGACCTGGAGCTGGTCCGGCCGGTCGAACGGACGCCGGTTCGAGGAAGGTATCGGGGGCTCGACGCAATCTCCTTCCCGTTCCCTGGTGGCGGCGGTGCCGTCATCGAGGCGCTCCATATCCTGGACCGCTTTCCCCGAGCGACGCTTGACAGCGACTCCCTGAACGGCACAATGATCAGGTTGGAGGCGGCCCGGATCGCCCTCTACGACCTGTACGTGTCGTGGGCCGTCGGGCCGTCCGAGGCGCTCCGGATGCTCGAGCCGCAGCGCGCCGCGCAACGCGCTGCCCAGATCCGCCCCGAGCGCGCACTGCGGGTTCGGGAGATCCTGGGCCGTGAACCGACCCCCCCGCGTCAGAAAGGCTCCACGCACGTTTCAGTGCTCGACCGCGACGGCAACGCGGTGGCGATGAGCCTGACCTTCAACGAGGAGTTCGGGGCCTGTGTCGCGACCCCGGGACTCGGGTTCCCCTACAACGCGACGCTGGCGTTCTACGACCCCGGCAAGCCTGGAACGATCCTGTTCCCCCGCCGCGGCAACGTGCTGCCCCACACGATGTCGCCCACGATGTTGCTGCGCGGGGGCAAGCCGTTCATGGTCCTCGGCGGTCCCGGAACCGGACGAATCACTTCCAGCATCGTGAACACTATCGTCAACGTCGTCGATCGGCGGATGGGCGCGGCAGAAGCCGTGTCGGACCCGCGAGTGCTGTGGGACAGCGCAAAGAGCCCGAGGGTGGCGATCGAGATGGCGGCGCCCCACACCGACACCGATGTGGCGGAGCTGTCCCGCCGCGGGTTCAGCGAGGCCTACACTCTCCGCTTCCCGCCCCGCCCCATCGACCTGCTTTACTTCGGGGGCGTCAACCTCGCAATGTTTGATGGGGAAACCGGCGAGGCGGTCGGCGCCGGCGACCCGCGCAGGGCGGGTGTCGCCGTCGGCGGCGACACACCGTAGGACGGGCTTCTACAGGACACTCGGCTCGGTCTGTCGCGCCTTCCGCAGGCGCTGCAGGAACGGCTTGTACAGGAAGCTCCGCTCGTCGAGTTGGCAGAGTCGCTCGAACATCGGTTTGGTGACCGTGAAAGCGAGTGTGTTCGGCGGCAGCCAGGCGCGCATCGCGATGTCGGTCGCACCAACAATCGCCCGCGGAACCGTTAGATCGGCAAAGAGCGGGAGGAGCTGCGAGCACCCCGAGCCGAAGGGAGCCATCACCGGCAACGGGTCGTCTGGCCCACTGTGGTAGTTGGCGCCCAGGATGAGCGCCGACAGCTGGTCCGGATTGACGAAGAAGGTCACGGTCTTCAGGTTCCCGTACTGGTCCGGACGAAACGGCCCTACGAGCAGGTTGGGGTGCTCAGGGTGGTAGGACCCTCGCCGGTCGATCCACTGCCGCATGAGCTCGCGCGAGCTCTTCAGCCCCTCCTCATCCACGAGGAAGGTAACCATCGCCTCGGGGGACCGGGTCACGACGCCGAACAGGCAGGAACCTGCCCCCCTGCACCCGAAACTGTCCCTCGTGAGGTGGAGTGTTTCCCCGTTCATCCAGTTTGCGTAGAAAGAGAAGATGCACGAGGACTCGCCCGCTCCCACCCTGACGAGCGGCTCGAACGGCGAGACGTCGCGGGCGTCGTAGAACCCAATCAGGGGAGCCTCTACGCCGATTCTCTGAATCAGCTTGCTGGGATCCGGTTGCATGGGGCCCTCCTTTCCGGGCCCGACGCCGCGCCTCGTCGGCAGCGGTGGGCGCTCCCACCCCCGTCCCGGCTCCGGTGGCGAGTATAGGCCTCCCGGGCATGTATCGTTTGGCACGCGCGTTTGTGCCGGCCTGGGACTCGTTCCACGCTATGCTTAAAAGGTAATGGTTCCCTCTCGGGAGTGTGCGGTGGTGGGCGCCGGCCTGACCGGGCTGGTGGCGGCGTACCGGCTCGCGAATGCGGGGTGGCAGGTCACGGTGTTCGAGCGCTACCCCGAGGCGGGCGGCCTGGTTGCCACCTTCGATGCCGGTGGCGAGCGGCTCGAGTGCTTCTACCACCACCTCTTCACCACGGACACCGATTACGTGGCGCTCGCGCAGGAGCTGGGCCTCGGGGGTGAGATCGAGTGGCTGCCCTCGCGCATGGGGATCTACTCCGGCAGGCGCCTCTGGGACTTCGGGACGCCGGTCTCGCTGCTAAAGTTCGCACCGCTTCCCTGGGTGGACAAGTTTCGCTTCGGTCTTTCCACGCTGCTCCTGAACCGGACGGCGGACTTCACGAAGTTCGAGCAGGTTACCGCGCGGGAGTGGATCCTCAAGCACGCCGGGCGCAGGGTGTACGACACCGTCTGGGGGCCGCTCCTGCACCAGAAGTTCGCGGAGAAGGCCGACGACGTCGCGATGGTCTGGCTCTGGGGAAAGCTCTTCCTGCGCGGGCGCTCGCGTTCGGTCACGGGCCTCGGGGAGCGGCTCGGGTACATGCGCGGCTCGTTCGGGCGTCTGGTAGACGCCCTGGCGCAAAAGCTGCGCGAATCCGGAGCGCGGTTCGAGCTTGCCACGCCGGTCAAACGAATAACGCCCTTCGACGGCGGCCTCGAGGTCCAGACCCGTAACGGCCCCGCGCGGTTCCCAAAGGTCCTTTTCACCGCCGCCCCCTCCGAGTTGCTTCGCGCCGCCGGCGAGCACCTGCCGCAGGACTACCGAACGCGCGTGGGCTCGCTTCCTGCGACGGCGGCACTGTGTGTTGTGCTCGAGATGTCGCGCTCGTTCTCACCCTACTACTGGCTGAACATCGCCGACCAAGAATTTCCCTTCGGCGGCCTGATCGAGCACACGAACTACATCCCGCGCGAGCGATACGGCGGCCGCTACCTTCTCTACATCTCCAAATACCTGTTTCAGGAGCACGGCCTCTGGAGCGCGCATAACGACGAGGTGTGGGCGACCTACCGGCCTTACCTGCAGAGGATCAACCCTTCCTTCGACGACTCCTGGGTGCTGGCGAGGCACCATTTCAAGGCCGCCTACGCGCAGCCGGTGATCCCCCGCGGCTACCGAAGCACCATCCCGCCGTTCGAGACGCCGGTCCCCGGTCTCTATCACGCCTGCATGGCCCAGATCTACCCCGAGGACCGCGGGCAGAACTACGCCATCCGCACGGGCAACCGCGCCGCCGCCACGCTGCTGGAGGGGGCACCGTCGGACTGAAGTCTGGAATCGGAGGTCGGAGGATGCACATCCGGACAGCGGCCCTTGTTCTCCTTGCCAGCGCAGGACAGCTCCTGGCGCAGGCCGCGCTGCAGCCCGCGCAGATCACACCACCGACCCCGTCGGAAGTGCGCAAGACGATGGGAATCCCCTCCCAGGGCGACGTGCGCGGGCAGCAGGACGCGGTCGGCTTCGCATCGACGGCTGAGCAGATGGCCAGGGTGTGGGAGCTTTCAAACGCGGCCCCCGCGCCCGAGAGACTGGGCGCGGCGCCGGCGCCGGGCGTGGCCGGGGTGATTTGCCCCCACGACGACTATATCTACGCCGGGCGCGTGTACCGTCAGGTGCTGCCGCTGGTCACCGCAAAGACCGTCGTCCTGGTCGGTGTCTTCCACAAGTACCGGCGGTTCGGCGCCCACGACGTCCTGCTCTTCGACTCGTACAGGGCGTGGCGCACACCGAACGGTGACGTTCCGGTGGCGGGGATCCGCGAGGAGGCGCTCGCGCTGCTGCCTGTGGGAGACTTCGTCCGCGACAACGCGGCGCACGATTCCGAGCACTCCCTGGAGGCGCTCGTCTACTGGCTCAGGTACGCCCGCCCCGACCTCCAGATCGTGCCTGTGATCGTCCCGGCGATGGGCCTCGCTCGCATGGAGGAACTGGCCGGTCGCATGGCCTCGGCTCTCGGCCGGGTGATGACCTCGCACCGCTGGCAGCTCGGGCGCGACGTGGCGGTCGTGATCTCCTCCGATGCCGTTCACTACGGCGCCGACTTCAAATACGTGCCGTACGGTGAGGGCGGCGTGGACGCATACGTGAAGGCGTGCGAGAAGGATCGCGCGCTGCTTGCGGGCCCGCTGGCGGGATTGGTCACGGCGGCAAAGGTGGAGGATTTCTTCTCCACCTGCGTCGACCCCGAGCAGCCCTCCGAGTATCGCCTCACGTGGTGCGGGCGCTTCTCGATCCCCTTCGGGATGCTGCTGCTCGAGCGCACGACCGCGGTGCTCGGGCTTCCGGGGCCGCTGGGCCATCCGATTGCGTACGGCACGTCGATCTCGTCCCCGGAGCTGCCGGTGCGTGACGTCGGTCTCGGCGAGACGGCACAGGCCAACCTCTACCACTTCGTGGGCTACCCTGCCGTCGCCTTCACGGTCGGCAACAGGTAGCGGCCACCCGCTGGGCCGCCGCCGTTTCTCCCCTTGGGCTGCCGAATTGCCTCGCAACGACCCACGAAGACGGCCGGCCCGCGGCTGGCCGCTACTTGAAGATCTCCCCGAAGAAAGCCCTCATTGCCTCCCATGAGCGGTGGTCCGCCTGGGCGTTGTACGCGGCCCCCTTGGAGTTGTCGTTGCCGGCATCAGGGTTCGTGTACGAGTGCACCGCACCCCCGTACTGCACGACCTGCCAGTTCACGCCGGCGGCGTGCATGCGGCTCTCAAACGCCTCGACGTCCTTGGTGGGGACGAACGGGTCATCGCCCCCCTGGAGGACGAGCACCTTGCCCTTGATGTTCCTGTCGTCGTCCGGGCTCGGGTTGCTGAGGTCGCTGTGGAATGCCACCACTCCTGCCAGGTCCGCACCGCTGCGGGCGAGCTCCTGCACCACCATCCCACCGAAGCAGTAGCCAATGGCCGCGACGCGCCTCGGATCAACGTTTCCATTCGCCAGGAGCTGCTCCAGCGCCGCGTTCACGCGGGTCCGCGTCAGCGCGCGGTCGCCCTTGTAGATGCCGGCGGTCTTCCCCGCCTCCTCGGGCGTCGAAGGACGCACGCCCTTGCCGTAGATGTCGGCCCCGAACGCGACGTAGCCGAGCTTTGCGAGCTGCTCGGCGCGCGACTTGACGTACTTCCCGAGTCCGGTCCACTCGTGCACCACCAGGACGCCCGGCCGCGGCCCCTTGACCGCATCGTCCCACGCCAGGTACCCCTCGAGCGTGGTGTTACCTTCCTTGTACTCGACCACCTTGGTACGGACCTCGGCGCCGGCCGTCGAGACTCCCACCGCCAGCAGCATCATCACCACCGCCAGAGAGCGCATGCCTCGTCTCCTTTCCGTATCGGATCGTTCAATGAGGGTAAATGGGGACGGTATTCCCCCACGGCCTCTCGTTGCGGGACTGTGCGCTCGTGTGGGTTCTCGATCCCGGGCGCCGGACCCCTAGCCCCGGAACCCGCTCTCTCTAGTCGTACCCCTCGTCCGACATGGCGAACAGCACGACGGACTCGAGCTGCGCGGTGAGCTCGGCGCCGGGCTCCGGCACCTCATCGAACCATTCGGCAAGGGCATCCACAAGCATGGCGCGCGGCGTTGTTGCCACCGTGCGAGGCAGCCACTCCTTCCGCAGCCGCCCGCGCCAGTCCTCACCTGCCTCGGCGGCGCCGCGGGCGAGGAGGATCAGCTCTCCAACGGGATCAGGCGGGCTCATCGGAATCCTCCCGTGCAGTTTACCCCAGCCTTCGCATCCGGCGCGCGGCCTCGGCACCCACCTCGCCATTGGGATCGCGATCCACCGCTTCCTTGTACGCCGCAGCTGCCTCGCGCTTCCGCCCCAGCTTCTCCAGCGCGTCGCCGCGAAGCAGCGACACCTGTGGCTGTCCGGGGAGGAGCTTTTCCGCGTTCTCCAGGTTGTCGAGGGCCGCCGCCGGATCGGGCTCCAGCAGGAGCTCCCCTGCGACGAGGCGCGAAACGAAGACGTCACCCGAGAGGCGGGCTCCCTGGCGCGCCTCGTCCACGGCTGCGCCCTTCTGCTTGATGCTCGCGAGGCTCACCGCGTGGAGGGTTCGGATCACACCGGCCTTGGGAACCATGCGCACCGCCTGGGCGAGCTTCCCCTCCGCGTCGCGGTCCTTGTCCTGGCCGAGCAAACGCTGTCCTTCACTGGCAAGGTCCCAGGCGGGACGCTCTTGAATCACCTCGGCCATCGCGACCCGATACGGCTCGCGCCGCAGCGGGCGCGCCTGGACGTCCGGCGGCAGCTTCGCAATTCTTTTCTCTGCGGTGTCGAGACGCTCGGCGGACATGGGGTGTGAGGCGAAGAGCCGCTCCACGGCCCCTGGCTGGCCCTTCTGAAGGGCGAGCAGGGTCTTCTGCGTCTCCACCATCCCCCGCGGCGAGTACCCGGCCTTGACCGCATACTCCAGGCCAAGTTCGTCGCTCTGCCGCTCCTGTTGGCGGGAGTAGCTTGCCAGGACCACCTGGGTCCCGATGACGGCCCCGAGGGTTATGAGCCCGCGGTTCTTGACGTCCTGGGACTCCATGTAGACGGCGCCGCCCACCAGGATCGCCGTCGCCATGATCTGCCGGTTGTAGGCCGAGACCGCGTGCCTTGCCGTGACGTGCCCGGTCTCGTGGCCCAGCACCGCCGCAAGGCCGTCCTCCGATTCGAGCCGAGAGAGCAACCCGCGCGTAATGCAGATCTTTCCGCCCGGAAGTGCGAAAGCGTTCACCTCCGGGTCGTTGACCGCCGTGAACTGGTACGGCAGGCCGGGGCGATGGCCGACGGTGGCCACCGCCTGCCCTACCCGCTCCACGGTGGCCTGCACGTTCCTCTCGTCGATGGGTCCCAGCGAGCCCTGGATCGCACCCGGGTAATAGTTCTGGCCCATCTGGATCTCGCCGGCCTCGCCCATGAGGTCGAGCTGCGACTTGCCGGTCACCGGGTTGACAGAGCACCCGACCGCGAGAACCAATCCTAGGCTCGAGAGCGCGACTAGAAGCCAGCGCCGCATCGCTTACCCCCTTTTCTGCCGGGATTGTACCCGGTCCCGACCGCCCTGGCACAAGTCGGGATCGCGTCGTCGGCCTCCTGGCCTCCTCGCGATGACGGCGCTCCGCCAAGGCGGGCCGCCGTCACTTCGCGCGGCGCCAGACCGTGCCGTGGGGCGTGTCCTCGAGCACGATGCCGCGCTCAGTCAGTTGTTTGCGGATCTCATCTGCGCGAGCGAAGTCGCCCGCCTTGCGCGCCGCAACTCTCTCGGCGATCAAGCCTTCAATCTCCGCGCCGTCGAGTGATGCAGCAAAGCCTGTGACTTCGACGACACCACTCGCAGCCTTCACCCTGTACACATTCGCCCTCTCGCCGTGCGGCACTATCCCGAGCACCGCATCCACGCGGGCCAAGGCGGCGTCCACTCGGGGCAGCACCTTGGCGCCTATCCCGCCGCCGTCGAGGGCCTGGTTGACCGCGGTAAGCAACGTGTGCACCGCTGCGAGCGCCCGCGCGGTGTTCAGGTCGTCGGCAAGCCCGGCGTCGAACTCCGACTCGAACGCGTCCACCACAGATGCGGTCAACGAACCCTCGCCGGTGGCCGGCGGGGTGTGGGCCAACCGGCGCAGCGTGTTGCCGACGCGCTCGATTCCGGCGGCCGCCGCGTGCAGACCGTCGAAGGTGAAGTTGAGCTTCTGCCGGTAAGGCACCGAGATCAGCAGGTACCGGATCGCGAGCGGGTCGTGTCCTTTCTCCAGCAGGTCACGGAGCGTGTAGAAGTTGCCCAGCGACTTCGCCATCTTTTGCCCCTCGACGAAGAGGTGCTCGGCGTGCAGCCAGGTGTGGACGAACGGCTTCCCCGTTGCGCCCTCGCTCTGGGCGACCTCGTTCTCGTGGTGCGGGAAGATGTTGTCCACGCCACCGGTATGGATGTCGAAGCTCTCACCGAGGAGGCCCATGCTCATGGCGGAGCACTCAAGGTGCCAACCCGGCCGACCCGGTCCGAGAGGCGTATTCCAGGACGGTTCGCCCTGCTTGGGTGCCTTCCACAGGACAAAGTCGCGCACGTCCTCCTTCTCGTACTCGTCGGCATCCACCCGGGCGCCCGCCCGAACCCGGGCCACGTCGATGCCCGAGAGCTTGCCGTAGTCCGGAAACGAGGCGATGCGGAAGTACGTCGAGCCGTCCTGTACGTAAGTGTGGCCGCGCTTGGTGAGGCGCTGCACCAGCTCGACCATCTGCGGGATCCACTCGGTGGCGCGCGGGTAGTGCTCGGCTCGCTCCACGCCCAGCGTGTCGATGTCCTCGAAGAACGCGGCGACGTAACGATCGGTGAACTCGCGCAGGCCGACGCCTTCCGCCGCCGCGCCGTTGATCGTCTTGTCGTCGATGTCGGTCAGGTTCATCACCTGCGTGACGCGGTAGCCGAAGGCCTTGAGAGTGCGGCGCAGCACGTCCTCGAACAGGAAGGTGCGGTAGTTCCCGATGTGCGGGAAGTTGTAAACCGTCGGCCCGCAGGTGTAGATGTGGGCGTGGCCGCTCTCGAGCGGCTCGAACCTTTTCACCTTACGGCCGGCGGTGTTGAGAAAGTGAATCTCTCGGGGCATCGCGCCTCCACGGCGGATTGTACGTGAAAGCCCGTGCGTCCGGAGTCCGATCGCACGACCTGCGGCCACGGGGGGCCGCGCTCAGAACGAGATGTGGGCCACGATGCAGCCGCCACCCAGCACCGGAGCCCACGAGACGACGACCTTGTGAGGGCGCTCAACCAATTCGTGAGACACCGAGAGGCGGTGGCCGACCCACCAGCCAAGCAGCCCGCCGGCGATCACGTCGGTCGGGTAGTGAACCCCTTCATGGAGGCGCTGGAGTGCCACCCCCGTGGCGAGGGGGTAGATGGCCCACCGCCACACAGGTCTGTCGATGGTGGCGTCGAGGACCGATGCGATCAGGAACGCGTGGGCCGCGTGGCTCAAAGGGAACGAGTCCCCGCCCACAAACCATCGGCCCGCCTCCGGGTGGTTGGGGCGGACCCGGCCGAAGGCGGTCTTGGAGAGCTGGACGACGACGCTGAGCACGAGGTTTCCTTCGAGCAACGTGAGACCGCCGGTTGTGACCCGGCGATCCCCAAAGACCAGCCCGCCGGCGATGAGCGAGGCCGCCATGGTGTTCGTGCTTCCGGTCGCTCCCCCGGTCTTGAGGTCGTCGGTCCACCCCGGGAGGTGCTCACGGCCCTGGTCCACCAGGTGGGAATCCGCGGCTGCCGCAAGGGCGACGAGCCCTAGCCCGATCGCGAACTGGCTCGAGGTGGGCGGTCGGTCAACCGTGACGAGCGAGGTGGCGTCGCGCTTGAGCTGCTCGACGACCGCGGACGGTACCTGCCCTCGCACTTGCGATGCGGCGGCGAGCGCTAATGGGATGGCAAAGGTCGCAGCAGACCTCACGTTCGCCCCTCAGTCGAGAACACGCACATGGCCGCCCGAGATTCGCGGCGCTTGCTGCGCATTCCAGCGATTGCCCGCACGGGCGCTAGCGCGAGGGCGGCTCCTCGACGATGACGACGAGACGGGCGGTACCGACAGCGAAAGCCTGGTTCACGCGCCCCTTGACACTCACGCTGTCGCCCTCCTTGGGCAGCGCGCTCTCGGTCACCACCGGGATCTCGCCGGTTCCGTCATCAACCCCGTAGTACTTGACCACGAGCAGGTTATGCGTGCTGGTCACCTTTCCCGTGACGGTCACGATGCGGCCGTCGTAGGCGCCGGGCGTCTTCTTGATATCCGCGATCTTGGTGGCGAAGATCGCCGCACACGAGGCCAGCACTATGAAATCGCAGAGCAACAACACGACAGCGCTGCTGGCGCTGCGGCGGAAAAGTCGATCCCTCATGGAACCCTCCCGTTCACGTGGTCCGAGTTTACAGGGACGTCGAGCCTTCTGCGAGGGCAGTTGCTCCGGGTGCCTGGGCATCATCGGCGTTACGGCGAGCGTCGTGCCAGCCAGGATCAGTGTTGCTCGCCCGAGCCCGATGCGACGGTCTGTGCGAGGAACGCCCCGAAGCGGACGATTGCGGCGGTAAGCACGCCGTTGCGCTCCCAGCTCAGCGGGTACTCAACGCCAAGGTCCGCGTTGTCGCGGGCGGCCCACTCCCGGTAGGCCGTGGCGTTCGGCGCGATCACCCGCAGCGAGGGCTCTCCAAGCCGCCCCAGCCACCCAGCGACCGCGGCCGCAGCACGGCCTTCCTGACGCCGCTGAATCAGCTCGTACAGGGACCCCCCCAGCGCGGGACGCACCGCCACCGGCACGGGGAACCCGCAGATCACGTCCCACCGGGAGGGCCCGTTGCGCCACGGCGGTGCGCACGCGAGTGCCGCGCCGACCCCGCCCCAGAGCCACCGCGTGGCATCGCCCTCGATCACCTTCTCCGGGCCCCACCCTGCCGGGAACGTTGCGGCGGCCCGCAGCAATGTGGCGGCCCTGTGCGCCGGCTGGCCGGGCAGCTCGACCCATGATGCCTCCCCGCTGACCAACTCCTCGACCGCCACGGTGAAGCTCCGGCCGGCGTGCGCCAGCCTGTCAGGTACCGCCGCCATCTCCGGCGCGAGGTGCTCGGCCAAACCCTCGGGCTCGAGCCACCCGGAAAGGGTCCAGGAGTCAGGCGTGAGCATCACACCGGGCGTCGAGCCGAGCCGCTGGCGCGCTGCTGCGAGGCGGGACTGGAAGAGCGGGGCGCCGTTCTCGGCCTCCCGCAGCCACCTGCGTTCGGCCTCTTCGGCCTCACCCAAAAGCGCCAGCACGGCGACGTGCGCACCCAGCCCGCCCCCGGCCCCTCGCTCCCACGACGTGCCGGCCCGAAACAACTCTGCGGCCGCCCCCGCAGCGAACGCCGCCTGGACCCCGTCCGCCAGGACCAGCAACCCTCGCCCGGTGGCGCCTTCGGCTCCGCTCACGGCGGGGCATGCTAGCACGTCGTATCCGAGGCGCTCTTCTGCCTATCTTGACTCGCGCCTCGACTCTCGTCCCTCGCGTCTTCTTTTAGATAATTCGGCGGTAATCGGCCGGTTGCAGGCGCCAGACCGCGATGCCGCAGAATCGCTCCCCCTCCGGGCAGAACGGCTTCCGCCCAGCCACCTGTCGTACCGAGCACGGCGGGAGCAGCCAGCGCCCGATCTCGGGCTCAACCGCCCGGATCTGCAGCGCTTCGTCCAGGCATGCCTGCCAGATCTCCTCCTGGGCGTTGTAGCAGAGGCGCAACTTGTGTTTGTGGTGGAGGTTCAGAAGGTCGGAGGACTCCACGAAACGGATCGCGAGCGCGTTGGGGAGCAGGTACGCCGCCGCTTCCGCACTTCCGCCCGCGCTGCGAACCTCCGCCGCCCCCTCCCACGCCCGGCCGATGGCCTCGTCGAACACCTCGCGGGCGGCCGCGCCGGCGTGG
>Ga0256868_10000214_pt1 | contig 35398 bp, 36 predicted proteins | sample RVTome_13_FD_187341 | JGI IMG/M metagenome (GOLD analysis project Ga0256868, IMG submission 187341) | Soil microbial communities from uranium-contaminated site in the Upper Colorado River Basin, Wyoming, United States - RVT92D227 HiSeq ...
TTCCTGTGCCTTCTCAAGAACATCCATCACAATGAATGGAGGAATCTCTTGGGCCTTTTTCGAAATCATGCTTCATTCTCCTCATCTGCAAGGTGTATAGTACAAGGCGTAAATGGTTTAACCCTACACCCCATGCTCAACCCAAATCCGATCTCCTTTCTTGATTCTCAACGTTTTTTTAGCATTGCCTTCCCCAATAGATATCTCTAAAAAGCCACCACTCCCAAAAAGGGCAATCGGTTCACCTTTCCTTCCTTCCCAATAGCCTTTCTTCAAACCATGGATGGTTTTTCTTCCTATTCGAATGATAAAAGGTTGATCCTGGATAAACCGGAAAAGCTTCTCTTCTTCAATATTGCTAACAAGGTTGCCAAAGGTATCGATATGAAGAATCCCTCCTAATAATCTTCCATCTTTACTAATGGGCTTCTCAAATCCAAGCTCTTCCAATGAGTCGATCTCATGTCCAAAGGCATTGGGTTTGATCCCCAAGGAGAGATGCGCCGCCACTGGGGCAAAGATGTCTCTACCATGAAATGTGCTGCTGACATTTGGAAGGAAATATCTCTTTTTGGTAAGGACTATCACTTGTTTCACCCTATCCCTTTGTGCCACAAGAGTGAAGAGGCCATTGTCAGGACCCACAAAAAAGTAATTTTGACTCACAAGAAGAACGGGTTTCCTTTTTCCCCCTACCTCTGGATCCACCACAGAAAGATGAATTGTCCCTTTTGGAAAATAAGAATAGGCATTGGCCAGAATAAAGGCACCTTCCCGTATATCATGCGGATTTACCTGATGGGTAATATCAATAAGGAGACATTGAGGATTGATACTAAGAATCACTCCCTTCATCGAAGCCACATAATGGTCTTTTGTACCAAAATCGGTGAGCAGAGTGATAATAGGCTTCCTCATCGGACCTCTTTGAAGTTCTGAGTTCGGAGTTTGGAGTTCGGAGTCGCAAACATTTTTTTTAAATTCTTATAAAAAGGCCCCCGGATAATCCCTTTCTCTGTGACGATGGCATGAATAAGGGAATGGGGTGTAACATCGAAAGCAGGATTAAAGCCTTTCACCCCTCTGGGAGCGATGGGGTATCCATGAAAATGGGTAACTTCCTTTACATCTCTTTCCTCGATAGGGATATCCAATCCAGAGGCTAATGAAAGATCGAGCGTAGAGGTTGGTGCAACAATATAGAAAGGAATTCCGTGATATTTTGATAGAATGGCAAGACTATAGGTTCCAATCTTATTGGCTGTATCTCCATTTCTGACAATTCGGTCAGCCCCAACCAAGACCAGATTGATCTTACCCTTCATCATCAGAACCCCTGCCATATTATCGGTGATGACCGTTGCGGGGATCTTTTCCTGAACTAACTCCCAGGCTGTCAGCCTGCACCCCTGGAGCAACGGCCTTGTCTCATCCACAAAGACCTGGAACCGTTTCCCTTCGTCCCATGCCGCATAAATCACTCCGAGCGCTGTTCCATATCCAGCAGTAGCTAATGCCCCTGCATTGCAATGGGTGAGCACTCCATCCCCATCTTTTATAAGATGCTTCCCAAATTCTCCAATTTTTTGATTTACTTCCAAATCCTCTTCATAAATTTTTAAAGCCTCTTTTACCAAATTTGTCTTCGTCTTTTCAATCCCGTAAATAGGGACTTGATTTAAAATCCTTTTCATTCGATCCACAGCCCAGGAGAGGTTGACTGCTGTGGGTCTGGTCTCTCTCATCTCACGGCAAACCTTTTCAATTGCTTCGGTGAAAATTCGGGGGGCACCGGGCTGTGTTTTCTTTGCAGCGAGAGCAATCCCCATGGCAGCGGCTACTCCAATAGCTGGTGCACCTCGAATGGCCATGGTTAGAATGGCTTTCGCCACAGAAGAGGCATTCCGGCAATTCAAATAGCGGACCTCCTGGGGAAGCTTCCTCTGGTCGAGGATCCTCACCCAATCTCCCTTCCATTCAATGGTTTTAAATTGCATAGAACCCAAACGGCAGGTTGAGTTTAAGGTTTAGGTTAAGGGTTAGGTTTAGGTTTAAGTTTATGTTTATGTTTAGAATTATCTTGCTCCCAACCCCAGCCTTAACCTCAACCTTTAAATTTTTGTTCTCAACCTTAGCCTTAACCTCAACCTTTTAATTTCTTGCTCTTAACCTCAGCCTTTTAATTTCTTTCTGAGTATCTCATTCACTAACTTCGGATTCGCCTTCCCCTTGGTCTGCTTCATCACTTCTCCCACAAAGAATCCAAAGAGTTTCTCTTTCCCTTTTTGATAGTCCTCCACCTGCTTTGGATTGGCATCCATTGCTCTTGCAATCGCCTTTTCGATCTCCCCTTCATCGAGGATTTGTACCCAACCTTTTTCTTTCACAATATCTTTCGGAAATCCACCCTTCCGGTACATTTCTTCAAAAACATCTTTGGCGATCTTACCGCTGATTGTTCCATCCTGGATCATGAAAAGCATCTCGGATAGGTGTTTGGGAGTAACAGGACATTGATCAATCTCCCTTTCATCCCTTTTCAATTCCCGGAGAAGGTCTCCCATCATCCAGTTGCTCACGGTTTTGGGTTCTGGGAAGAAAGAAATACATTCCTCAAAATAGTTAGCCATTGCTTTGATAGAGGTTAAGATCTCAGCATCATATTCTGGAATTTGATATTGTCGAACAAACCGCTCCTTTTTCTCATCAGGAAGCTCTGGAAGGCTCTTTCGAATCTTTTCAACCCATGACTCATCAATCCTTAAAGGGACAAGGTCTGGATCCGGAAAATAGCGATAATCATGGGCCTCTTCTTTTCCCCTCATCGAAATCGTAATCCCCTGATTGACATCCCAGAGCCGAGTCTCCTGAACCACCTCTCCTCCATCTTCTAACGTCACTATCTGGCGTTTGATCTCAAACTCTAACGCCTTCTCCACATGTCGGAAAGAGTTCATATTCTTTAATTCTGTTCTTGTCCCGAATTCTTTCTGGCCTATTGGACGGACAGAGACATTGGCATCGCATCGAAAACTCCCTTCTTCCATATTTCCTGTGGAGATCTCAAGATATTGAAGAATGGATCGAAGTTTTTTTAAATAATCGCCTGCCTCCTCTGGAGATCGGATATCTGGCCCGCTCACAATCTCAACGAGAGGAATCCCTGTACGATTGAAATCCACATAGCTGAATGAAGCAGTCTCCGGTGTCTCACCATGCTTCAACTTCCCAGCATCCTCCTCCATATGAATGCGGATGATTTGAATGCGTTTCTTTTCCCCTTGTACCATGATTTCAATGAAGCCATCCTCTGCCAAAGGATACTCATACATAGAAATTTGATACCCTTTGGGAAGGTCAGGATAAAAATAATTCTTTCTGGCAAAAAGGCTGTACGGGGCAATTCGGCAGGAAGTCGCCAATCCCAATTTAATGGCGTACTCCACAGCCTTCCGATTCACCACTGGAAGAGAACCAGGTTGTCCAGTACAAACAGGACAGGTCTGTGTATTGGGTTCCTCCCCAAAAGTGGTAGAACATCCGCAAAATATTTTCGACCGGGTCAAGAGCTGGGCATGGACTTCCAAGCCAATAACAGGTTCATATTCCACAAGAATCTCCTATCTTATAAAGATTGATGGTTAAAAATATAATAAACTCCTCTCCTTGTCAAATCATCTACTCAGTAAGGGCTTTGTCCTGAACCCTGTATGGTTTAGGGTTGACAAACCGTAGGGATTCCATTACCTTAATCCAAAATGTCCAAAAATTTCCAAATCCCCCCTTCGTTTTCCTTGATTGAAAAAGGGAAAGTCTCTCTTCTACTCAAGGAGGAGTATAAAAACCTTCTCCTTGAGCAGGGGATTGAAGATATTAATACTTATCTTAAAAAAACTTATCAAATCTCTCGCTATCTTAAAGGTCGAGCTCCTCATCCTGTTATCCCTCTTGGGAATGGTAAAAACATGGTTCTTCGCCAATATTCACATGGAGGATTATTGCGAGCCATTACCGGAAGTACTTATTTCTTAGGGTCAAGATCCTTTCGAGAACTGGCTTTGACTGAAGAGATCCGGTCCTTCGGGATACCTACGATCTTCTCCATCGGTGCCATTCACCAAAAAACATTCTTTTCCTTCTATCAGGCCTATTTCTTAACCTTGGAAGTCCCTTCCGCTATGGATCTAATTCAATATTTTCAAGCAATTGGAACATGCCCCTCCCGTGAAAAACTCTCCCAAAAGCGAAAAACCATTCGCCATATCGGCCTCCTTATTCGTCAATTTCATCAAGCTGGTTTTTACCATGGTGATCTCCAACTTAAAAACATTCTAATGTCAGGGGACCAAATTCTTCTCATCGATTTTGATCGATCTTATCGAAAGCAGAACCTCCCTGTCCAAGAAAGAATGAAAAATCTCCTACGCCTCAACCGTTCTGTGGAAAAATGGAAACGCCTTGGGCTGCCAATCACTCGCACAGATGGTTGGCGTTTCTTTTTGGCTTATTCAGGAGACGATAAAAAGATTCTAAAAACAATGGCAAAAACGCTTCGCACCTTTTCGCTTCGATTTTTATTCTACCGATTCGGCTGGGCCCTAGAAAAAATAGTTAATAGTTCGGGGTTCAGAGTTCGGAGAAATAAAGTTTTGAGTTAGGAGTTCGGAGTTTGAAGAAAAAATCCTGACTACGAACTCCGAACTAAATACTCCGAACTGATTTCTTTCAGGAACTCTTTAAGTGGTTGGATGAGATAGGGTGTATGATAAAGGAAGAAATGGTCTGCGCCTGGAATGATGGCTAAAGACTTTGGTTCATCGATTTGTTGATACCATTTCTCCAATATAGAGAGAGGACAGAAAAAATCTTGATCTCCTCCAATAATAAGTTTTCTCTTTTTACATCCCTTTAGAAATCCAAAATCATATATCTCAAGAGGTGGGGCGACCGCTACCATCCCCTCAAATCTTTCATCCTTGATGGCAATGGGGAAGCCTGCCCAGGCTCCGAAAGAGTATCCTACCAGAACGAGAGGAGACTGGTTGTCCTTCAGTCTTGAATAGAAGTAATCCGCTGCAGCCTTCACATCCTCCCTTTCCCCAATTCCTTCTCCATAAGATCCTTCGCTTTCCCCTACTCCTCTGAAATTAAACCGGAGCGTTGAGAATCCTTCTTGAGAAGCTACCTCCATAGCGGTCGTAATAACGGGGTGATCCATATTCCCCCCGTACTGAGGATGAGGATGACAAAGGATGACTCCGCCTTTAAAAGAAGAAGCCTCTTGAATACCCAAGAGGCTTTCCAACTGAATCCTATGAGATGGAATAAATACCTTTTCTTCCTTCATCCCATAATGATTACACGAAGTTTTTTTTATTCTCAATGCATTTCTAATCGGTGTAATCGTTTCATAATCTGTGTAATCAAGATTTCTGGACTTTTTCAGAAATCTCCCGATGAGTCTCTCGGAATATTTTTTTATTTCCCTTCCCCCCTGGTTTTCCCATTTCATAAGATTCGATCTTTGCATCGACCTTCTCTTTTATCCATTCCAAGATATTTCTTAATATCTCAAAAAATCGAACTTCAAAACGGGTGATGTCCTCACTCTCAATCCTTTCGTTTAGGGATTTTAGCCAATCATTCAACTTTTTTTGTATTTCTTTTAAAACCTGGAGCATGTGAGAATCTGCTTCTCTTTTTGTCTCTTCATCCTGGATGAGGATAATCCGGTATCCCTCTGATGTTGTCTCCCCAGGGATCGTCTTTTTAGAATTAGAGAAGAAGTCTGAAACCAAACTTATCCCGAGGATAAGGATCAGAAAGAATGATAAGATAGGACCAATCCATTTCTTCATAATTTGCAAACCCCTCAATAATAAAATGGTGGGCGATGCGGGAGTTGAACCCACGGCCTTTGGTTCCGGAGACCAACGCTCTATCCAACTGAGCTAATCGCCCTTACTAACGATTCCCAATAGTTACAACTTTATATAAATCCGGATTTCTATCCACTGTTGTGAAAAACGTTGTGACTCCATCCAGCAATTTTACAGCGTTCTTCTTATGCTCAGGCGTTGGGTGTGAATACCGCATCGTCATTTTTATATCTTTGTGACCCATTAATTCCTGAATCGTTTTTAAATCAACCCCTGCCATTCCTAAACGTGATCCAAAAGTATGACGGAGATCGTGAAATCTAAATCCCTCAATCTTCGCCTTTTTTAGTGCTGACCACCACCCAGTCTTTACGTCTCCGTAAGGTTTCCCATTATCCGAAAAGACATATTCGCTTTTAGATACCTTTTTATCACCTTCCAGGGTGGCTGTCAATTTCTTATTCATGGGGACCCTGCGGATCTCCCCGTTCTTTGTTTCCTCAACCAGGATATGACCAGTCTTGAAATCCACATTGGACCATTTCAGGTTGAGAATTTCCCCTTTCCTCATCCCGGTATTCAAGGCAGTTATGATGATCGGTTCAAGGTGTTGTGACTTTGTTGTGAGTTTGACGGCCTCCAGGAGCCTGGTTTCTTCCTCTTCGCTAAGTATCCGATCCTTCCCCTTTGGCTCCTTCAAGAATTTAACCTTATTCTTTCCAAAACCAAATGGATAATTTTGGGCTTTCCCCCAGGCTATCGCCATATTGAACATATGACGGAGACAACCCAATTCTCGATTGATCGTTGCCGGCTCTGCTCCCTCTTCCTTCCGGGTCTTTTTATATTTCTTGATTAACAAGGGATTGATTTCTGATAGTAGCTTTCCATCGAAGGTTTTAGAAAGGTGCTTCAAAGAGCATTCGTCCCGTAGTGAGGACTTAGGTTTTTTATCTCCCCTGGTCAGTTCAAGATATTCATCTTTAAACTTGTTAAAGGAAACCTGAATCTTTTTAGGCTTCCACTCTCCACGGATAACTTCACTCCTCTTAATATCCAATTTTTCCTAAGCAACGCTCTTAGCTACCTTGCCCACTTTCTCGGTATAACGCTTCCCTTCGTAATAGAAGTCAATATACCAGCTTTTCCCTCTAAGATAGACTCCCATTCAACTCACCTCCTTTTGCTCGATTGATTTGTGACCCTTTTATAAATTCCCTTCTTTCGCTTTTTTATTTCTTTGACCCTGTTACGAACCTCTTCTAAATCTGTTAATTCAACTTTTTGGCTCTTCTTCCGTCCTATGACAATCACCCCCTCTCTCCTACCTTAAAATCAATCTCCACAATTCGTTTTAACAAGACTTCTCCCCTTTGCCAATATCAAACCATACACCATGAATCAATGAGTTACGGGTTAATCGGATTTACTCTCTTTCTCCAACTTCTTTAATTCCTGTAACTTCCCAAAATTCCTTCCCAGGGTTTTAAGTAACTTTATTTTGATGTGATCCTCCTGCGTGAATTTATCCTTTCCCATAAACTTCTTTGAATAGTCAAAAAACTCGGTTATGATCTTATCCTGCATAAAAACTTTTTCTTCTAATTTTCTAATTCTCTCTTCAAACTGCTGCATTAAAATTTTATCTTCTAACTTCCGAATTCGCTCTCCCAACTCCTCAACCGTTGCCAACTTAATCACCCCCACTCTTACCTTAAAATCAATCTCCACATTGCACTACAACAAGACTTCTCACCTCTGCCAATAACAAAGCATGAATCAATGAGCTATCTCCTTTCACATTTATCTAAATTGCACAAAAACCCTTAGACCTTTAGACCAATCATAGTTTTTCAGAAATGCCTCGATATCGCTTTTGACAATCTGCACATATTTGTCTTCGGCTTCTTTAGTAAGCGGTTCTTCCCAATTTGCAGATGTGAGGGTTACAAAAGCCGTATTTTCTTTTTCTACAACCCACACTATAAAGCCAATTCGTGTTCGCCAAGAATCAGTCCTATCCTTAATTACTTTGAATATAGATATTTCAAGCCATTCTTTTCTTGTAGGTGAATAAGGTTTATCCAAATCACCTGCGAAGGTAGATGCTGAGAAATGAAAAATAATAAAAATAGCCACAGGAAGAACTACCAACTTACCCAATAATGAATTCATTTGGTTACCCTTTTCGCACTGATCCCTTTTACAGTGGTACGCTCCAGGAACGATTATCAAAGGGACCATTTATAGATTTCCAACCCGTTCCACATCTCAAGGTTGTCTTGTATTTTCGTCCCATGTTATTTATGTAGGTAGCAGATGTTTCAAAATCAAATATTGAAAGTCTTTTCTCTATAAGCTCTTTGAAAAAGTCAAAGTGTTCTTTTTCATCAATAATCTCTTTTTGCTCTTTTAAAATCCTCACTGAAAATGCCTTCCTTTGCCCAGGCAATACTGAATTCACTTGTTCAAAGACAAATTTAAAATGTTTATCCATTTGTTTTTCTGCAATAGTCAATTTAAACGCAGGAAACCTACTATAGTTCTCTAAATAAAACTGATTTTCCGTTGTATCCATATAAAAATTTAAGTTTGGCATTGTGCTAATTTTATTTTGATATCCTATCTCCTTTCTCATTCGTCTTGTCTCCAATGAGTACCAGAGTAAGGCTAAAAAAGTTACAAAAAGAATAAGATCGCTTAAGGTAACTTTAACCACTAACCCATGGGTAATAGTTATTTGTATTATTTCGGACATTTACTTTCTCTCCCTTTTTTGAAATCTCTCCCAATACTCATCAATGGCACGCCTCAAAATATCAGAAAGAGGAAGGCCAGTCTTCTTGTTCATTGTCTTTAACCTTTTGATTTGTAGGTCTGCTAAATAGAAATTCATCCTTTTCATCGTCATGCTTTAAACTCCCCTCAAATGTTATGAGTCAATTATACACAAAGTCTGCCTTTTGTCAAGCTTTTTCTTTGGACTCGATTGGACATCTTGGGAATGATTTCCAGATTGACTTTATTTGACAGTATGATAGTATCGAAGACAAAAAAGGATCTTGCACCTTTTTAGAAAGGATGATGGTATGGACTATTCGAACCGGTGGGAAATAATTAGAGAAATTGGTGAGGGGGGACAAGGGAAAGTCTATCGCGTTCTTGACAAGCAAAAGTTTCATTCAAAAGAAGATCTCATTAAAATGACTAAAGCTTCGATAATAAATTTTTCAGCGATTCAAACAGAAAAAATGAAAGATGATGATTTCAAATTATTTAAGGATACTGTCCTCCAAATTGCTCAAATGGAGGACCCTGTTCATCATGGTGCACTAAAAATCCTGCACGAAGCTGCAATGGCAAGGGACGCCAAAAAAGGCAAGGAGCGAATTAAGTTTGAAATTGAAGCTATGGTCAGTATTTCTCATCCAAACCTTTTAAAAATTTTAGATGTAGATCCAGAATCAAAGTGGTTTGTGAGTAAATTTTATCCGAAAGGAACTCTGGACAAAAATGTTGGTTTCATAGGTGATTTCCCGAAAGCTCTCAGAGCTATCCGACCACTTGTTGAAGGGGTCTCCAAATTGCATGGAAATAAGAAGGTCCATAGAGATATTAAACCCCAAAATATTTTTATCGATTCGAATGACAACTTAGTTCTTGGAGACTTTGGATTGATCTTCTTCCAAGATGAAAAACATACCAGGATATCTGAAACCTTTGAAAATGTAGGAAGCCGCGATTGGATGCCTGCTTGGGCATATGGAATGCGAATCGAGGATATAAGCCCTTGCTTTGATGTATTTTCATTAGGGAAAGTTCTATGGTCTATGATTTCGGGGAGGCCAATCCTCCGTTTGTGGTACTTTGAGAAAGACCAATTTAACCTGGAAAAAATGTTTCCCAAAAGCCGTTTTATGTCCATAGCAAATCGATTGTTAAGGAAATGTGTTGTAGAAGAGGAGAAAAATTGTCTTACAAATGCGATGGCCCTTCTTGCAGAAATTGATCAGATGTTATGTGTCATTGACAACAATGCTGATCTACTCGATTCAAAAATCGAACGAATATGTAAGGTTTGTGGCATTGGGAAATATACATTGCTAATTGATCAGGATTCAATCCAAATGCAGACCTATGGCATACGCCCAACTGCGGGTTGCTCATTTAAAGCCTTTGTCTGCGACAATTGCGGGCACTTCGAATTGTTTCTGTTTGAGTATAAAAAAGGAACACCTCCTGCTTGGGGAGAAAGAAGCAAAAAAATAGACTTGCAGAGAAAAGCACAAATTCTATAATAGAAGTCTAAAAAAACAAATCAATATTCAGTTGTCAAAGAGCAAATCTGCCTTGTCTTAGGCTTTACAGCATAGGTTTTACCATTTTACAGCCACCTAAACCCCTTAACCCCTTATCCAGACCATTCACCCCTACATTAACCACTTTCCTGGCGCTGTGTGGCTTCGTGTGGTATCGTTTAGAGTAAGTTTGAGCCTGTCTTGCGTCTGTCAAAGCAGGGAATACAGATAATACCCCCATTCGTAAACTCGACCTTCTGATCTCCCATGATCTTAACAGCACACTTAGAGCAGAGGATAGTTGAATCCGGCATAGGCAATTCACCTGACCGTCTTTTCTGCCATACGTCAACGAACCCTTTAACCCTGCCCTCAATGGATGTCATTTAAATCCCACTTCGATATTGTTCGTTACTCTCTTTAAAACACCATCAGACAGCGTTAAACCATGGTCAGACACGCTTAAATCGCATCAGGAAGAGAGTTTTATCCAGGGGGCCTATGAGAATATACCCTCTCCCCCTCAAGAGTTAATGAAAAAAAGTGATCATAAGAAAGAAGTATTGTGGCTTCTTTGGGAGTTTTATTTCCGTAAAATAGGATTAGAACGGCTCAAACGGTGTCCCCAATGCAAGCGCTGGTTCGTGGATCGAACCCGAAACAAGCAAAAAGAACATTGTTCTTTACATTGCACCTGGCAATGGTGGTCTTGGATCAAACGAAAAAAAGAAGGTCATAATTTACCAAACAAGGAAAGCATAAGGAGGAAAGGGCCTTCTAAAAGGCGCTTACAATCGCAGGGGAAAAGATACTGAAATAGTCACATTCAAAGTCTTCCCCAAAAAAGCCAACCCCGAAGGATTGGCCTTTTATAAAAAGAAAGTATGAAAAGTAGGGATTTATTTCTGTCGCCGGATTGAGGCCCCATTCTCACCGAGAGCTTTCTGGCCTATTACCAGATTGGGGGTTTATGAATGTTGGTTCCAGGGATGGGGTCTGGTAATTGATAGGCTTTGAGAGTTTCTGGTCTTATTGGTCTTATGAAATCGGCATAAGCTTTTAATTCACGGGATATACTTCTACTCTTTGGAAATCCAGGAACAAATAAGCCGATCTTCTTGAGATTTTGTTCTTTCACCAAGCGCATCGATTCTTCAAGATCACTATCGTTAGACACTACCACCGCACAGTCATATCTATTTAGCCAAGCATCATTGAGTAAATGAACGGCTAAATTAACATCAGATCCTTTTTCTTCCGTCTTAATGACATATGCAAATTTTTGATTTTTGGTGGGGTTTACTAAAGGAGCTGTGATCGGGTTACTCAGAAAATGACCATAAAAAATTTCAATTTCAGGAATGTACGTTCTTAGCGCTCTAAGATAGACCTGTTGCCTCGTAGTCTTTTGGGGGTCATAGGGAGGGGAAGAAACTAACGCAGTGAAATACTTTATTGATTCAATCGAATGCTTGGGATGGAGGACAATTTCAAAGAACTTTTTGAGATCCAACCATTTGTACGGAGTATCCTTGACGGATCCATAATATAGATTAAAACCGTCTATGTAGATAAAGGTACGAATCTTTTCCATATAAAGCAAGGGCCTCCCGAAAGAGGCCCCGCGCCGCAAGATCGAAACCTTGCGGGTGGCTATAAATCAATCTTAATTTTATTATATTCTTTATTCTTCCATTCTGCAATAGAAAACTTTAAATTGGCTTTATCCTAAATTATCTTCTTCTTACTGTCAAGAAAAATCAGTGTTGTGAATTTTCACAACGCCAGTTTGAAATTCGGAAATATATTTTGCTCTTGAAACCAACGATTGATCACAACAAAAGATGTTGTGAAAATTGATGTGACTACAGCGTGAAAATCAGTGTTTTTATGTGATACGTAGTGATGTTTCAATTTGGTCTCTTTGGCAATGATATTAAGAAGTTTGCTTTAAATTCAATAGTTAAGAGCGTGGCCTCCGAACGACTCCGGAGACCAACGCTCTATCCAACTGAGCTAATCGCCCCCAAAAAGCCCTTGGGGAATAATCCACCATTCCAATTTCTATTTTAACCTTTTACCACAATTTCAGAGAAACTGTCAATCTCCTGAACCACCCCTGAACCACCCCTGAAGTACCTCTATCTAGAGTTTGTCCATAAATACCGTAATCTTCCTTTTTTTGTCATTCCCGTGCTTGCGCGCCGTAGCGCTTCAGCGCGCAGGCGTGAAAACAGGAATCCAGTCTTTTCAATACGTTCTGGATACCCACCGGAGTTTACCCCGTGCTTGATACGGGGCAAGCATAACGAACAAACTGAATTTATAAACAGACACTATCTGATCCCGCCGATGGCAGGATTCAGTGCACACACTCCCCCTGCCTTCAGGCAGGCATCAAGGGGAGGGTGAGGTGTGATTGGTATTTCCATTGTTTGATGGTAATATAGCCTCTATGGAAGATTGCCCAAGGGATGAAAATTACGAATTTTCTTGCTATTCGGTTGGGAATAACGTATAGTTGGGTGAAATTTATTCTTAAATTCAATTTTAACTCCAATCCATAAAAATAATATCAGAATTCTGAATAACTTCTTTTTGTTTTCTATTAAGTATTGATATCCCTTCTTATCGAAGGGGACCCTTCACTGTGGCCCATTGAGGAAAATTTGATGCCAAGACATATAAAAAAGGTGATAAGGTTGAAAGAACAGGTCTCAGGAAATCCTTACCTATTTGAACCAACCGAAGACCCTATACAACCATTTGATGAATTGGATATCGATATCGCCAATGAATTTCCAGAAATCGAAACGGAGGAAGAAAATGCACAAATAATGGATGAAGAAGAAGCCGTCGGAGTTGAATATGAGGAGCTTCCTGAAAAAACGAGGGATCCTGTTCGTATTTACCTAAAGGAGATGGGATCATTTCCTCTCTTGACCCGTGAAGGAGAGGTAGAGGTGGCCAAGAGGATCGAAAGGGGACAGCAGGAGATATTAAGGGTGGTTTCCGACTGTCCCATGACTATCAGAGAGGTCATCAACCTTGAAAAAACTCTTAAAACTGGAAAGATAAAAATTAGAGAGATTACAAATGAAATCGATGATGAGGTGACAAATATTAGAGAAGAAAGAATTCAGAAAAGAAGAGTCCTCCACCTCATACATAAAATCCGGGAGGGAAGAAATAAAATTCAACTTCTTCAAAAAAAATTGAAGGGTGCAAAAAAGAAATCCTCTAAAAGGAAGATTGAAGGAGAGATTGTTAAAAAGCAAATCGAAGTATTTGATGACTTCAAACGGATCAACTTACGAGGAGAACAAATCCATCGAATCATTCAGAAGTTGAGACATTGGAATGGTCGGATAGAAGGACTTCAACAGGAATTAAAAAAATATGAAAAAAAGCAAGAGATTTTCACCCGGGGAACCCAAAAATCGTTGAAGACAAAGAGAGGAGCCCTTCGACGAAAATATCAGGAAGGGATCAATAGGATCATCCGGAATACTAAACAGAAATTAAACAAGATGGAGGCCGAGTGTGGCCTTTCCTCAGAACAGCTTAAAGAGGCATTGAGAGCGATAGAGAAATGGGAGACCACAGTCCAGGAGGCTAAGGTTGAATTGATCAAGGCCAACCTGAGATTAGTGATATCCATCGCCAAGAGATATCTGAATCGAGGGCTTCAGTTTTTAGATTTAATTCAGGAAGGCAATATCGGATTAATGAAGGCAGTGGAAAAATTTGAGTACCAAAGGGGCTATAAATTCGGGACTTATGCCACCTGGTGGGTTCGGCAGGCCATCACCCGTGCCATTGCTGATCAAGCACGGACCATTCGCATTCCAGTCCATATGATTGAGGTCATCAACAAATTAAACCGTACCTCTCGATCCCTCGTCCAGGAAATTGGAAGAGAACCCACCCTTGAAGAGATCGCTGAAAAAATGGGAGTGCCCCTTCATTACGTCCAGAAGATTTTAAGGGTCAGTAAAAAAACCATTTCACTTGAAACTCCTATTGGCGAAGAGGAGGATAGCCGTCTGGAGGATTTTATCGAAGATAAAGTGTCTATTTCACCCCAAGATGCCGCCATCAGTTCTAATCTGACAAAACAGACTCAAACGGTCCTCTCGACTTTGGATAAACGGGAGGAAAAGATTCTGAGAATGCGGTTTGGAATTGGAGAGAAGAATGACCATACACTCGAGGAAGTTGGACAGGACTTCAACGTGACACGGGAACGAATCCGACAGATTGAAGAGAAGGCATTAAAGAAGTTAAAACATCCCAGCCGGGCTGAGAAATTAAAGAGTTTTATTGAATATTGAAATAGCTCAGATTATTAGTTCGGAGAGTTTAGGAGAGATTTTAAATATCTTTGGCTATTTTTTTGGACATGAACCAAACATCGCCTTAACTTTAATCCGATTAACGGAACCATCTTCCTTTTTGGGAAGTGCACCAACAAATTCGACATAGCCGGGTTTTTTATACCGAGCTATCTTCCCTGCAACAAAATCTATCAGTTCTTGCTCTGTTAAATTGGCATTTGGTTTTAAAACGCAAATGGCCTTAATCCCTTCTCCAAACTTTGGATCAGGTACCCCGATCACTGAAACTTCTTGAATGCTGGGATGTTCAAGAATTATTTTTTCAACCTCTATGGGGTAGACATTCTCACCTCCAGGCTTGATCAGTTCTTTTTCAGCCTTCCTCCCAACAAACCACAAGAAGCCTTCTTTATCAAGACGACCCATATCCCCTGTATGGTGCCAACCTTCTCGAAAAGTGTATTCTGTCAATTCCTCTTCATCCCAATAACCCTGAAATACAAGGGGCCCCTGGATCAGGATCTCCCCTGGTTGTCCCATTTCTACCTCCTGGTCAAATTCATCTACGATTTTTAAATCAACCAGAGGTCCAGGTCTTCCAGCAGATCCAGGTCTTTCTGCATTTAGACAAATAGAAGTGAATCCCATGGTCTCAGTTTGACCATAGACCAGCCAAAACTGCCCTGTGCCAAGTCTTTCAAATCTTTTTATCGTTTCAGGCAATTCCACCCCAATGACCTTTTTTAATGAAGAAAGGGTGCATTCACCGATGGATTGCTCATCAAGCAATTGGGTCAGGATAGGTGGAAAATCGCCAATGAAGGTGACTTGCTCCCGGTCGACCAATTTGCCCGCCTCCTTTGGATCATATTTTGAAATGATTAAATTTCTCCCGCCGATATGCATAGTAGTCAAGGCAGCCATTAGACCTGCTATATGAAATAGGGGAAGGATATTCATATAGGTATCATGCTCGGTTAAGCGGAGGGTGCTCATGGTTTGAACAGAACAGGCAATTAGATTTTGGTGAGTTAATAGAGCACCACGAGGTTTCCCTTGGATGGCCGCTGTGTGCATGATCATAAAAGGATCATGATCAGGAATCGCAAACGCCTTTCCGGGTTGATGATTTAAGAGGGAATCGAATTGAGTGATTTTTTTTCTTGTGGGACCAAAGGCAACCAGTTCCTTCAAAGAAGGACAATGAGGTGTTAGTTCTATCATCATCTCTTCATAATCGGGTTCAAAAATAAGCATCACTGGATTGATATCGGTGAGAACGTGTTTAATCTCATCAGCGGAAAGGCGGAAATTGATAGACACCATGATCGCACCTAATGCAGCGATGGCACCGGTTAAAGCGAAGAATTCGGGACGGTTCTTAGTTACAATAGCAATTCGATCTCCCCGGTCGATTCCTTTATCAATCAGCCAGCCCGCTGCCGCATTGACTTGGTCATATAACTCTCTAAAAGTGACCTGATGGTCTTCCGTCTGAATCGCTATTTTGTTTTTAAAAAGCCTCGCATTTCTTTTAAAAATATCATAAACCGTAAAACTACGAAGGTCCATTGTCCATTTCCTTAAAATTTATTTCGCTCCTGATTTCTCATTTGGAATAATCATAGAATCCCTTCCCGGTTTTCCTTCCCAAGTGACCGGCCCGAACCATCTTCTTCAGCAAAGGACATGAACGATATTTGGAGTCTCCCAGTTCTTTATAAAGATTTTCCTGAACCATCAGGAGGGTATCTAAACCGACGAGATCGGCCAAGGCCAATGGGCCCATAGGGTGATTGGCTCCAAGGACCATGGCTTGATCGATATCCTCAGCCGAAGCGATCCCTTCTTGAAGAACAAAAATGGCTTCATTGATCATGGGAACCAGAATACGATTTACAACAAATCCTGGTGCTTCGTTCACCGTGATGGGCGTCTTTCCTAACCTCTCGGACAAAGCCTTGATGACGGTAAAGGTCTCTTCAGAGGTCAATTGCCCTTTGGTGATCTCTACAAGCTTCATCACCGGCACAGGGTTAAAAAAATGCATCCCGATGACCTTTCCAGGCCGCTTCGTCATGGAAGCGATCTCTGTAATGGAAAGTCCAGAGGTGTTTGAAGCCAAAATCGTATTTTTGGCGCAGAGTTGATCCAGTTCCTTGTAAACCTGTTTCTTCAGATCCATGCTCTCAATAACGGCTTCAATGACGACCTCCGAACCTTTCACTGCTTCGGCTAAGTCGAGAGTCCCTTTCACTTTCGACAAAAAGGCGTCGGCCTGGTCTTTGGCCATCTTCCCTTTGCTGATAGCCCGCTCATAATTCTTCCTGATGATATTGAGCCCACCCTGGACAAAGCGATCCTCGATATCTCGCATGGTAACTTCAATGCCTGCTTCAGCTGAAACCTGAGCAATTCCAGAACCCATTAAACCTGCCCCTAAGACACAAATTTTCTGGATCTCCATTCTTCTTGCCTCCCCTTTTGCTATGCGCATAGCACTGAGTGCTTAGCGTCTTTGATAATCTGAACGCAAGAGACTTTATCAATTGAAAACTTATCTTGTCAAGGACTATCATTTTATTCCCCTCACCCCCTCCCTCTCCCCTCAGGGTTGAGGAAGATTGTTAAAGGGAAATTTCAAATATCTTTGGTTGGAATTTATTTGGGATTTGGATTTTTGGATTTGGTGCTTATTTTAATAAAGGATCCCTGCATAGCCCACAAAACTATCATCTGGCATGATATCATAACTGGTATAGTAATCGAGAAGGATTCCTTTCTCCACTCCCAATGCTTTACAAGTAGCCACGGCAGAGACAACTGCTCCGGCACTGCAGGCACTATCACTTCCCAAGGCATGTTTTAAGAGGCCTGCCGTATCCATCTTCAATGCCTGATCGATAAACCCTTTATCATTCTCATTCTTTACCCACTCCACAGAAGCTGGTCCAATTCCCTTTTTGAAAAATCCATAATTAGGGCCATAGTGAGTTAAATCGGTTGATCCAATTACAAGGATAGATGTCTTTTCTTCTTTTGCAATCTCAGCCACGACTTTACCAAGGGTCTCGGCTTTTAGGGAAAGAGGTGATCGGATGGCAACAAGCTTGGCCTCCGGAAAAAAATACTTAACCATAGCCAGTTGAATCTCAATGGTATTGTCCCCGCTGTTTGGACTCTCCTTTTTCATATCCATGCTTTTCATCAGGCTCTTTACAAAGTAAGAGTTAATCTCGATATCCCCGAATGGGGTCTCACAAGCTTCTTCTGTCACAATATGGGGAAGGTCTTCCGTGGAGAGATGACCCCCATAAAGGACAACCACCTCAACCTTGCTTTTAAACTTTAAGGAATAAAATACTCTCGTAGCTAATTTCCCTGAGAAATACCAGCCCGCATGGGGAACAATTCCACCAAGTCCCCTGCTTGAAGGGAGTTGAGATGGCGACCATCCCTCTAAATAAGATTCAATTTCTCTCTGACATTCTTTCTTATCAACAGGATACCATCCCCTTGGTAAAGCTCTATTTCTTCGATTCATTGGTCTCACACTCCTTAAATAAGTTATGAGTTCGGAGTATTGAAATAAAAACTCCGAACACCTGCCTGCGCGAAGCCGCTTCGGCGAAGGCAGGCTGAACTAATTACTCCGAACTTTCATTATATTCTCTCCAGACTTGGCATGCCCATCAGGTTGAGCATGTTGGACATCAACTTCTGGAATGCCATCACTAAAGAAAGACGAAAGGTTTGAAGCCCCTGATCTCGAAGGTGAATAAAAGGAGTCTGAACATTTGCCTCCGGGTCTGGATGTTCATAAAAATTGGTAAAAGAGGTCGCTAACTCAAAAGCATATTCCGTCAATTGAGAAACCCTCAGTGTTTTTCCTGTCTTAGCAACAACAGTAGAGAACTTCGAAAGAGTATCTAAAAGATCTTGTTCCGTCTCTGTCAATTGTTCAGGGATACAATCCCCTCTCCATTGGGGATTGATCTTCTGCTCTTTGGCTTTTTTCAGAATGCTGCATGCCCGAGCATGGGCATATTCTAAATAGACACCTGTATCCCCTGTTGTCTTCAGGGCCTCATCAAAATCGAAGACAATCTGGCTCTCCAATGTGAATTTCAGCAAATAGTACCGGATGGCCGCCGATGCCAAAGCAGAAGCAACGCCCTCTTCCAGGATGTGATCTGCCTTTTCAATTATCTTCTGCTTTACCATTCGGGTAAAATCCTTTGCTTTCACTCCTGTTCCGGAACGACCCGACATGGCATAGGTCTTTTTTTCCTCTGCCTCCTCCATTCCAAGAAGTCGAGCAGCCTGTTGAGAAAGGTTGACCACTTCATAGGCCAGATGGATGGACTCGTTCGCCTCCTTCTCAAAGCCCATTTGTCGAAGGCATTCAATGACCACCTGCTGAGGGTAACTCTGTCGGGTGTCAATCACATTAATGACCATTCCTGCATGTCCAAAACTTTTAGAAAACCTTTCCCCTGGTTCACCATTTTCAATAGTTGTCCAGAGCATTTCCCCATTGGCCTGGGGTCCCCATGGTTTGTATAGAAAATCTTTTTTAAGGAGACCGAATTTCCAGAGCTGGTAGGCAACATCTTTTCCTGTATAGGTCACACTCCCATTAGAGCGAACAAGGATTTTATCCAAACTCTTCATTCCTTCTGCCGTCTCGATGATGCCTCCGAAAGGAACCACCCAGCATCCTTTATTCGGACCCTCTGTCTCAAACCGAAGGGCACCCTTTTCTTTCAAAAGCTCAAATGTGGCCTCCCAGAATCCTCGATGAATGATATCCGACTCCCAATTGAGAAGGTCATAGAAAATAGAGAGTTGGGCCACTGTATCCAGATGAGATTGGACTATCCTTGTGGTCAATTCCTTAGCAAAGTCAGAAATGGGGTGGATTCCCCCTTCGATCTTGTGAAGGATTTCCTCTCTTTTTTCAAGAAGGGATGGATTCCTTTCAAGTTCGTTCTGGAAACGGGCATAGATATCCCAGCAGAAATAGTCAAAAGGGTGATCTGTTGGGACTTTCTCCCAGATGACTTTAAAGTCAGATTCTTCAGTGTAAAAAGGAGGATCCATATAAAGAAGGGCTGTCACCACATCCACAACCTGGAGACCTGTATCATCAATGTAATTGCAAACCTCTATCGAAAAACCGTTCCATTTGAGAACTCTGGCTACGATGTCTCCTAAAACCGAATTCCTAAGGTGGCCAATATGCATTGCCTTGTTGGGATTGACACTTGTGTGTTCGATAAAGACTTTTTTCATCGGTGGTGAAACAGGCTTTCCGAAAAGCTCACCTTCCTGAAGAATTTTGGGAATGAGATCTTGGGCGAATGCTGGCCAGTCTACTTTGAAATTGAGGTACCCAGGAGGTGAAACACCAACATCTTTTATATAAGGTGGGGTTTGGGATTTCAATAGTTCAACTACTTCCTGAGCGATTTTCATTGGAGACTGCCTTCTCTGCTTCGCCATAGATAGACAGACAGCGCTGGAGAAATCCCCCATCTCCCGTTGAGGCGGGAGGTTGAAAGGTATCTCTTCAATATTAAAAAGTTCCTTTAATGCCTTGGAAACTCCTGCTCTGATCATCTATGAACTCCTAAGCCCTCCTTTCATTTTATAATAAGAACTAATAAAGAAGAAACAGGAATTCTTCAATTATGATGAGGATAGGGATGAAAAGTCAAGAAATATAGTCCATTCATACCTAACTACAGGAAGACGGAAGATTCGAAAATTGACAGGAAAGAGATTTCGGGAATATAATTTCATCATGGAAAGCATCCGTCCGTCCTTTGCTTCAAATGAAATTATCCAATCCCTCAAAACCTTTCCTATCGACCTATTAAAATTTTACCCAAGGTCTCTCCATTCTATCAATGGTATAGGGTATGGATTGATTCGAACTCGTGAGGGTAAAAAACTGGTGGTCATAGGGGATAGGAAAGATGTCCTGAAAGATGCTTTCAGAGGGAAATGCTATCATCAAACGAGGTCTCTCAAACTTTGCAATCTCTCGCCTGGAAATGCTGAATGTTTAATGAACCTCTTCCCTTTTACAAAGCCGGTTCCACTGCGTAAATATCCGATGACCATCGGAATGAGAGACCCTATTGGGATGGCCATTCCTGGATATATAAGGGTCATTGAAAAATTTCAGGTTCATCCAGTTCTATCTCAGCAATCTGTCAGAGAAAATGTCCGGACGAGAAGAAACTTTACCGAAGTGATGCAGGATGCGGCCTGGGGGGTCTTCCAGGAGAATTACCAAGAAGGCTATGGAGCAAATAGTGATCCTCTGAAATCCTTACAGGAGGTAAAAGAAGCTATAAATTCCGGAGTCTCTATGGTCACCCTCGATCTGTCTGGAAAAATGAATCCCAGATCCCTCGAGGAACCAAAGGAATTGATTGACCGGAAGTTTAATGAGGAGATTGATGAGGGGGATGCAAAGGTTATCTTCCATCTATTTTTAAATAAAGAGTTCGTATTGAAAGGCCCTGAAGGAGAGATCTCCATTCAATTTGATGAGGAAAGCGTCAAACGGAATACCCTCCTTTTCTACAAAGCCCTTGATTTCACTGAAGAGGTTTATGAATGGATCCATTCCCAAAGAGGAAATAGAGGTCCTATTGATTTTGAAATATCCATGGATGAGATACTCTTTCCCACCTCACCCCAAAACCACTTTTTCTTCGCCCTCGAGTTGAGGTATCGAGGAGTTCACATTCAATCTCTTGCACCGCGATTCACAGGAGAATTCCAGAGGGACATTGACGATCATGAGGACAGAGAAGACTTCCACAGACAATTCTATCAGCACTTTCTTATTGCCCAGGATTATGGGAACTATAAAATTTCAATCCATTCCAGAATTGATAAACTCTCTTTTCTTTCTAATATAGGAAATTTATCAAAAGGATTTTTCCATCTCAAAACAACAGGGACGGGTTGGCTGGAAGCGATGCGGCTCATTGCCTTCGTGAATCCTTCACTTTACCGAGAAATACATTCATTTATCCTATTTAGATTCAAAGAAGCGTCTAATCTTTACCATGAGGCAACTCATTTGAGCAAGATGATTAGTCTTGAAGAACTCAACGATCAGGAACTCCCCTCTCTTCTGGACCATGAGAACTTCAGACAGTTTTTCTGCAATACTAATGGATATCTACTCAATGTAAAGGACCAGGCTGGAAAACACCTTTTTAGAGACAAACTTTATCATATCCTTACACAACATGAAGAGGATTATTGGTCTCTCCTTGAAAAGCATATTGAAAAATATTTGAAATCGTTTGGGGTTAAAAAACTCAACCATTATTCATGACCCATGAATGAATGCTAGAAAAGAGGATCAAAAAATGAGTAAAAGAAGTCCTATAAAGATTTCGATTTGTAATGAGCTTTTTCAGGGATGGCCGATTGAAAAAGTCTTTGAGTATGCTGCTCATTTGGGCTACGATGGAGTGGAAATCGCCCCCTTCACCATGGCAGATTCGGTTACCGAAATTTCACCGAAGAGACGAAAATCTATTCGGCATGCCGCAGAGGAGAACGGGATAGAGATCGTGGGTCTTCATTGGCTTTTAATGAAACCCGAAGGTCTCTACATCAATCATCCCGATGAGATCATCCGAATAGAAACCCAGGAATATATTGAAGCACTCATTCACTTCTGTGCTGACATCGGAGGAAAGATTTTGGTTCATGGTTCCCCACACCAGAGGAACGTTCAGGAAGGTTGGGATTTCCAAGAGGCATGGAATTTCGCAAAGGAAACCTTCAAGATATGCCTTAAGATCGCTCAACAAAGAAATGTCTTCTACTGTATTGAACCCATCGCCCATACCAGCACCAACTTCATTAATACCGTGGCAGAAGCCATTCAATTCGTGAAGGAAGTGAGACATCCTAACTTCAAAATGGTCTTCGACTGTCGATCTGCATCGGTCCAGGAGAAATCGGTTCCCGAAGCTCTACTCAGAGCTCTGGATTCTGGATACCTCAGGCATATCCATATTAATGATACCAATGGGAGGGGGCCGGGTTTTGGAGAAATGGATTTCGTCCCAGTTCTGAGAATGTTAACTAAAAATGGTTATAAAGGTTATGTCTCTGTAGAGGTCTTTGATTTCAGTCCTGATTCCCAGACTGTAGCCAGCCGAAGCATTGGCTACCTCAGGGGGATTCTGGAAACCTTGACCGAAAAGAGTTGAAGTCAGATGACTCAGAACTAAAATGAAGGTTTAAGGTTGGATGGATCCGAGCACCGAATTTCATGCAACAACAGGTTTTAGATGCTTATCTCTTTTTTTTAGGGTAATGTGATTCACTCACCTCTTTAACTAACCTCTTCAATTTTTGGAGGTCCCCTTCCTGGAATGATTGAAATTCCAGTCCATATCTATACTCCCCCCAAGTGGCTTTCGGGGCTAAATCAGACCAAACTACTTTTGTAATGGCCTTGATGGAGCTTAACTCAAACCCCCTTACAAAAAGAATTTCAATTTTCAATAATGTCCCTATTGCAATGGCTTCAGGTAAGTAGATTAGGAGACCCCCTTCACTGATATCAGCTGCAATTCCTCCATGGTTTTCATTGTTATCTACAAGGGAATAACCTAAGGGGAGCTCAACGCTGATTCTCGGTTGTCTCCTCCTTTCCACTACAAAAACGCCTTCCTTGAATTGTGACTTATCTCCCCCTTTTTTCCTTTTCACCGTTGTTTTTAATTTTCGAAGGCTCACGAAATACTCCTTTTCGTTGGATTCTTACAACTTGCATTCTGACAATTTTCTTCTAACATTTCAATATTTGTGGTTTTTGAAACCTTAGCCCTCATTTTAACCTTGTGTATTTAGAGTTTATTTAAATTCAGGTAGGGAAGTCAATAGAAATCTTCTCCCCTTTTTTTAACAATATGGCTATTGACTTAAGGCAACCTCTAATAATTTCCAATTCGTCACTCCCGCCCCGTATCCAGTACGGGGTAAACTCCGGCGGGAATTCAGTTATGTCAAGAGCTTATGTCCCGTCTTTGGCGGGACTGCTTTCGCAGGAATGACATTTTTAGAGGTAGCCTTAATTTATAAAGTATCAACTGTTTAGAAAATAATCTTATTCACCCTCCCCCACTCCCACCCCCCTGCCTTCGTCCCGCATTGCGGGACTAAGCGCGGGCAGGCATCATGGGGGAGGGAGCGAGGGAGGGGTATTTTCATTACTCAGGGGTGATGTAACCATCATGAAATATTTCTTTGAAATATAATGACAAATTGGCCAATATAACTCCGTAAAATGCTACTCTTAATTGGGATAGAATATCAAGACATTGCGGCCTTTAATTATGAACCGAATCAATAACAATTCAATAATTACGTAAATATGGAGACAATTTTTGGCATACTAAATATCTCTTCAAGTCAAGCTAAAATCTTAAAATGTCTTATTATCTCTATAGGTTACACTTTTCTGGAAAGGCTGGCATCATCCTTGCTCTTAGATAGAAGCAAGCAAGAAGAGGCATACAAACCAAACCCATGAATAATTGTAGGATGCCTGTCCGACTTAATTGGTTGGTGGCCTATTAAGGATAAAACCATGCGTCGGGGACGAAAACCTGCAAAGGAGTTAAGTTATAGAGATAAAAAAATTGTTGAACGCTACAACTCTACTGTGGATACGATGCCACGGTTAGCAAAAAAGTATGGAATTACCAAACAAAGGGTCCACGAAATTTTAAAAAGGGCTAAAAATTTCGGATATACAATCAATAGACCGAAACTAACAATACGTCACCATCAGACTGACCAGTGTGAAATCTGTAAAAGAATCTTTGAGATAACCAAGAAGGATGAGTTGGTGACAAAAAGACAGCTTGCTCAAATGCTGGATATCGAATATCAGGTATGCAACTGGCATTTGAATCGGTTAAAGGGATCAGGTTTTGTTTCTAAAAAGTTCGCATCCATTAGAAGTGAAAAGTTAGCCAAGGCACTTCAATATTATAGGTATCATTCTCTTTCCACAAAAGAAGTGGGCAGGAAATTTGGATACAAGAACTTTTATTCCATTCTAAACTATCAAAAAAAGAAGGGGATAAACGTGGAAAGAATGCTGCAATTACCCATTATGCCAAAATTGCAACAAGAGGAGCAAATGATCCTATTATCATCCATAAGTTAAACTGAATTGTTTATTCACCCCTCACCCCAACTCTCTCTCCGCTGGGGAGAGGGTTGGGGTGAGGAACTGCAGAGCATCGGGCCTTCGCCGCGCCGAAGTGGCTCCGGCCACGCAGGCGGGGCATTATTTCTAACGGGGTAAAGTTGGGAGGATTGAATGGAAGGTTTAAATCATGGGAGTGAGAGAAGAAAATATCCACGTTTTAGCTTGGATTTGCCTGTTGAATATCGAGTGACCAGTGCTCCCAATGGCCTCGGAGCGCTGGTCATCAATGCAAGTGAATCAGGCCTTCTTGTTTATTCTGTAAAAGAAATACCGGTCGGTACAAGATTAAACATTGCGGTCATGTTTCCAAAAGAATACCAATTTGCCAACTTTGAAGTATTGGCCGAGGTCGTTTGGAAAGATATTCAATGGGAAGAAAATTGGGAGGGATACCAATTGGGATTAAAATTCATCAATATACTGGAGGAAGACTATAATAAACTAAAGCAACTTCTTATTGATGGTCATGAAATATGATGATCCTGTAACCCCAAAATAAAAATTGCGAGGAGATATATTATGCATACCGATTCTTTTAATACTGAAAACGAAGATTTGCTATCTTACTTGAATGGAATTAATCATAACCCGGAGGATGACCAATCAGAAAATGAATTTTTTAGCACAGAAAACGAAAATAATTTGTTATCCGCCTCCCCAAACAGGGCTGAAATAGACCCTCCTCAATCTAAAGAGAAGGATCCTCCAGGAGAAACAGAAAATCCTTTTCTATCTTCTTTTCTGACGGATTTGATCCAATCCATCAAAAACACTCTCATCTCTATTAAAAACATATCGCTTCTCTCAATGGATAAATTCAATGATGTGGAATTTAGAAAATATGCTCAAAATAATATAACAGAAGATATAAAGAAGATTGATTCCGTACTCAATAGTCTTTTAAATTATATCCATATCAATACCCCTATTATCAAATCGAATACGATCTCCCTTATTCTTGAAGAAGTTTTAGAAGCCAATGAAAAACAGATTCAAAGTAAAATCATTAAGATTTTCAAGAAATGTGAAAAGGATCTTCCTGAAACCTTTATCCATGATGAACAGGTGAGATTTATTTTAAATTCTGTTCTTCAGTTTGCGATCCTTTCCACTCCCATTAATGGGGCAATCGGTCTATTGATAAAATCCTTTGATTTTCAGAATGGTATGTCTGGCAAGAAGATCCTACCCGAAAGGAATGGGGGTTACATTGAAACGGCCATTGGTTTTACAAATGAAAAAGAGTCCCCTGAACCATCGAAAGATATTCAAGCAAGACCATCTGTCCAAAAAGAAGAAACCCTCAAGTTGATTTTACAATTAGTAAAAGAAATTCTTCAAAAGAACCGTGGGAGCATGACCTATGAGATCGATCAGAAGAAGCCGAGGACATTGATTAAGTTGAGATTTCCAATTGAAAGAAGAAAGGTAGTTTATTACGAGCCAATCAGCATTTAAAAAGACTTAGCAGGGACCACCGAAAGGTGTGGAAATAATAGCGAGAGGCATCAATTGGACCAATTCAAACAAATCGTTCTTCAACATTTTGAAAAGATTTTAGTGGGTGTCATTCTGACCGCCGCCTTTGTCGGAACATACCTTGTCGAAGAAAAGTTTATCATCCTGAATTTTTATTACCTCCCCGTCCTCACAGCCGCCTATTTCCTCGGGCGTCGGATGGGAGTTCTTGCCGCCGTCTTCTCTATTCTTGCAGTGGTGATCTGCATCTTGACCTTTCCTCAACGTTTTTTTGTCGATAAAGATGCATTAAACAGAATAGCACAGCTTTCCTCATGGGGTGGATTTCTTATTCTGGCAAGTTTCACGGTTGGAACTCTATACGAACAAAACGAACAAAAGCTTAAAGAATTGAAAAATGCCTATATCGGTGTCTTAGAAATCCTATCGAAGTACCTTGAATCAACAGATCGCTACACAAAGGGCCATTCTGTCCGGGTTTCGGAATTGGCTATGCAAATTGGAATGGCGATGGAGCTGCCCCGGGCAGAGGTTGAAAACATCAGGGTCGCTGGGCTACTCCACGATATTGGAAAGATTGAAATCAGCGGTGAGATTTTGCGAAAAGCTGCTGAATTGAGCACAGAAGAAAAGGAAATCGTTGAGTGGCATACCGTGAAGGGTGCCTATCTCCTTTCGGCTGTAGGGTCAGTGCTAAAAGAGGTTGTCCCTATTGTTGTTGCCCATCACAAGTATTTCGCAGATACTCTTGAGAGTGATAATGGGGGGAGAATGAAGATACCCTTGGGGGCCCGTGTGGTCGCTGTAGCAGATGCTTATGATGCGATGACGACCGATCGCCCCTACCGCAAGGGGATGCCACCCTGGGAAGCATTGGAGGAGATTGTAGCCAAAACTGGCAAGCAATTTGATCCCGAAGTGGTAGGAGCGTTCAAACGGATTGTAAGCGAAAAACTGGAAAAGGGATAAAGGCAGTTTATGGGTAAAAAAAACGATTTGCCAATGGCTGAGTGGTGAAAGGTTTTTAAATGTCCATATTAAAACGACCTTCATATCATCAAAAATCTGAAAATACAAGCACGTTTCTCAACCTCAGGTATGGAGATTTCGATTGGGAACAAATAAAGGCATGGGAGGCACTCGAAAAGCCCCTGCAAATGAGGGACCGCAAATCTGTAATCAATTCACTCCAACAAATAATCACTGAATATCCTTATAAGTTACACAGGTCTGTCTTGATAACAATAGCACTTGTTATCGTGGGATCAGTAGGGATTCTTAATCACCTGACAGGCCCAGACCTCTCAATTTGGATACTCTATTTGATTCCCATTTTTTTAGTGACTTGGTTTTCAGAAAGATGGATTGGAATTCTGATTTCAATCGTTAGTGCTTCGACGTGGCTGATTGCAGATTTTACTTCGGGAGCCACTTACATGGATCAAGCCATTCCTTATTGTAATTACACTGCAAGATTATGTTCCTTTGTCATCCTTACTGCCCTACTTTCTGCACTGAAAAAGGCTATGGAGAAGGAAAAAGAGTCATCCAGAATTGATTTTTTGACCCGAGTTGGAAACAGCAGATACTTTATTGAGCTGGCTAACATGGAAATAAATAGGGCCCACAGATATGAACATCCTTTGACAGTGGTATATATTGATCTTGACAATTTTAAGGCAATTAATGATCGTTTTGGACATAGTACAGGCGACAATCTATTACGGTTGGTGGCCAACACCATTAAGAACAACATCAGGCTAACAGATACCGTCGCACGTCTTGGGGGTGATGAATTCGCAATCCTATTGCCAGAGACTGGGCCTGAACTGGCCGGGGCGATCACACGTAAAGTCCAAAAGATCAATTTGGAGATCATGCAGAAAAATGAATGGCCTGTCACATTTAGTATTGGGGTGGTGACATTCCTCACCCCACCCTCTACAGTCGATGAAATCTTAAAGATATCTGATAATGTAATGTATGCAGCAAAAAACAACGGTAAAAATATGATTAAGTATGAGGTGTCAGGTATCAAGGAATGGTCATCCTTTACAGTTGCGTAATTCACTCCTTAGGACTAATTCGGTCTATTATCCCACAAACTGACGGGTGATGCCCTTTTCCTCTTTCAGAATAGAATTAAAATTTAGAAATTTTTCTTGACACTGCCGTTTCCTTACCATATTATTCTTTTAAATAAATAGTTTTGAGAGACTGGGATTTATGAACGACTATAATAAATGAAAGGAGGTAGGAAGGATGAAGTCGTCATGGATGAAAATGATCTCATGTTATCTGGTGGCGGCGATGTTTGTGATTGGCATCACCCCAAGAGTTTATGCGGGATTTTCACCATCGGAGGCCATTTCCATTTTAACTTTTGATCGGTCTTCTGACCTTGATAGGATTCGAAAAGTCCTTGAAATGAAGATGGTCAAAGAAAGGCTCAAGGAATTCGGTTTCACGGCTGATGAGATTGAGAAAAAACTCACCCAGCTCAGTGACCAGCAGATCCATCAGCTTGCAGTCCAACTTGATGAATTGAAAGTCGCTGGAAATGGTTGGGCATGGCTTCTCGTTATTGTCGTCCTAATCGCCATTGGGGTGATCGTCTATTTTTATGTCACAGGCCATCGAGTAGTGATTGAAAAAGAAAAGTAACATGCCTAATTAGATGGAGAGGTCTTGCTTCAAAACTTATTTTTAAGGGGCGTTTCTTTTTTGAAACGCCCCTCTTTATGTCTTCTAATTTTAATCTGCCTGACTTCTTGTGCGGTAACCCCGAATCTTGAAGAATCTATATCCTCTCACCTCATCGGAAATGTCCCCTTTTTCCCTCAAGAAGCCTTTCAGTGCGGACCTGCCTCCCTGGCTGGCGTATTAAATTATTGGGGGGTTAATGTGTCTCCTGAGGAAATTGCGATGGAGATATACAGTCCTTCGGCTGGAGGCACTCTGAATTTGGATATGATTTTTTACGCTGAGAAGAAAGGAATGGAAGCCATCCTTTATAAAGGGAGTATTGATGATATTAAAAATAAAATTGATACGGGGTTCCCAGTTATTGTCTTGGTCGATCTGGGATTATGGATTTATCAACAGAACCATTTTATGGTAGTTGTGGGCTACAATGAAAATGGGATCGTCGCCAATTCGGGAAAAGACAGGCTCAAACCTATCGCCAAAAAGAATTTTATCAAAACATGGGAGAGAACCAATTTTTGGACCCTCTTGATTACTTCTCAATGATGAACAAACCGTTGACGAAAAAGCAGACCATATTATTTTTCTTGATCTTCACTTTTACCTCCCTTTTGCTTTTAACCGGGTGTTCCTCCTATAGGCTTATTGTGTTAAAAGATCCCCTCACTCCTGAGGAACATTTAAATCTTGGTGTAGCGTACGAAAAAAATAGTGAACTCGATTATGCCATTAAGGAATATAAGTTGGCATCTAAAAAACTCCCAGTGGCTTATCTTTATCTTGGAAATGTGCATTTTCAAAAAAAAGAATTGGACAAGGCAGAAGCCTATTATAAGAAAAACATCAAGAAGAAACCCCAAAATGCTGATGCCTATAATAATCTCGCATGGCTTTACTACACAAAACGTGACAAGCTCGATGAAGGGGAAAGGTTAGCTTTAAAGGCAATTGAACTCAATCCCTCAAAGGAGCCTATTTATAGAGATACTCTGGAAAAGATAAGAGAATTAAAGAGGCTTAGATAATAAGAGGAAAGATTGTTGACGTACTCCTATTATATCAATGGGATAATACTACAATAATGCGGACCCGTCCCCAATTTTTCCATAAGGTGAAAGTTCCAAATTGGCCTTCCAGCTATCAGGATTCAAAAAATTGAGGAATTCTTTCTGAAAGAGTGGTTAACATCCATCCATTTAATGCAGCATTTCAAAAGGAAAAATGTTAGGGTTTTTAATTGTCGGAACGCTGATATAGATAGAGAATGATTAGATTCCGGCCAGGGATCACCTCTTTCCTGACTTGATGGTAGCCTGCAGGAACTGGAGGTTCTATCGGCATATCGTTCTTTCCCCTGCTCATCAGGTAATCCAGCATCTCTCGATAGTAAAGTTTCACCAACCACAATCTCTGTGCCGGTGGAGTGTCTGTCGGTGGTTCGTCGAAACTGCCAAAGACCATTTGCTTGATAAGCTGATCTTTTTCCCTCAAATAATAGGCAAGAGGTATCCCAACATGCTTTGAAACGGCGATGCAATCCTGAGGGCCTGCAAGATGCTGGAGTCTGGCAGCAGCCTCAGGAGTATTCCCTGTTCCCACCTCATCCCATTTGAAAAACATTGGATAAAGTGCTGCGAGGAAGATGAATATCACTACCACGAATAATGTCCTTTTCAACATGGGGGAACGGACGGTCGCCCAGCCAATGACAAGGAGTTGGATTAAAAAAGGTTGGGAGAAAGCGAGGTAACGAGGGGTTCGTTCGTCATAAATAGGCATCCAAATGGAAAGGAAAAGGGTGATCGTCAGCGGAATAACTATTCCACCAAGTATGAGAAGAAGTTCAGATCTTCTGGTCAGAATACCCTTGAGGCAAAGGAACCCGATGACTCCCACTGTCAGGGACGTGAGCACGAACCACCAGGTTTCCGGGACGAATACATTCCCCATTACGAAATTATAGAACGTCCCCGCAAGGGCGGCCATCGGCCGAGACCTGATCCAACTCAAGTAATGTGGAAATCCCCGATGTACCCTTGAGGCATACCAAATAGCAGGCAGGACCATGGTTGCAATTACAAGTTGTGTCAAAAGCCATTTCTGGAGCGTCTGACGCCGGACAGGATCAAACAGGAGATAAATCCCTTGAACAACCAATAACAGACAGACAAACCAGAGTGCATAGAGCCCAATGACTGTGCCGGCACAGTAGCCAAACCAGTTCTTCCAGCCCCCTTCTCTCAACAACCGTAAGAAAAAGAAAAAGTTTATGGCGCTACCCAATAGTACAAAAGCATACATGCGGAGTTCAGTGGAATAGTAAATATGAAATGGCGATATTGCCAGCAGCATCGTTACGATCGAGGCCAATGTATTTCCCAACAACTCTCGTGTCGCCAGCATAAAAAAAATGATTGACGCTGTACCAAGAATAATGAACGGCAGGCGCAACATCCATGGTTCATCCCAGCATTTAACTATTGGCTTTATGAGGCCTACATGAAGCATACTGTAACCTTTCCCTGCCGGTACCGTCCCTGTATCCACCGCCTGCCAATAGGTTCTGGCCTCGTCAAACCATAACGCCCTGTTGCTTACACCTATCCGCAGAGCGAATGCCAAAAGGATTACGATAAAGATAAAACCTTTTCGTTGAAACAGTCCCATCATTGCCTCTGAAGTTTTTCTGAGGTTATACTTTTTTATTTTGGTTTACATGTCAAGGCAGATGATCTCAATCATCTCTTTTCGAATAAACTTATTGATGGGTGCACCTGCCTTCTATCGCAATGATCAACCTTCAAGTTTAATTTGTAGCAACAAGCAGGAGGTGGTGTCATCAAAAAAAAGTTAGTCTATCCGTTCCCATTGATTCGGGCATTCTTTTTATCAGTTTTATGAGGTTTCTGGATAAAAGAGTAAGGCGTGCATTAATACGTTGGGCGAGATTTCAATGCTGATAAACATCAGCCCTCTTTCTTCTCTTCATCCTCCAACTTCTTTAGGAAGGCCTGAATATAAACCACTTTATCATCTTTGGTCCCATCTTCCTTTGGAGATGCCTGGGGATTTTTTTCAGAACGCTTGTAAACCTCTTCTAATTTACTGATGACTTCTTGGAGTTTCGGATCCTGTTCGACCAAATGGTTGACCTGTTGATCAAAATAATCACTGGCATTTTCAAGTTCGGATAGATCAACCTCTATCTTGGTCAAATCGATCAGTCTTTTCAGAACCGCACAGGCTACCTTTATATTCTTCGTCTGAAGATATTGAGGAGCGTGGCCCCAAAGGCTGATCGCCTTCAAACCCCTCTTCTTAGCGGATTCCAAAATAAAGGTCTGGATGCTGATGGGGCCGGAGTATTCGGTTAACCCCACTCCAGCCTGGAGCACCCTCTCCCTCAGTTCCTCATGATTGAACAGGGCGCTGACCATCGGAGGATAAGTGTGTGGGATGTAATCGTAAGTGCCACCGATAGTAAAGATTTGAAGCACATTGAACTTTATCGCCAAATCGAGAATCAGGTCCGCAAAGATATTCCATCGAAGATGAGGCTCAATCCCATAAAAGAGAATGAGGTCGTTGGAAAGAGGATTCTTCACATAATAAAAAAGATTGCCGGGGAATTTTAATTCTAACAATCTCCCCTCTTTAATGACTGCCATCGGTCGTAGGGATGAGGTTTGATAAAAATCCTCTATAGGGATGGAGGCGAATTTTTTCCCCTCTAATTTGTCAATCAAATGTTGGAGAGCAAATGAGGACACCTCTGCCGCATTCGGCCATCCCTCAAATCCAATGATTAAATACGGTTCATTAAGAGTTGGTTTCTCAAGGTAAATAATTTCTTCCATTTTCTTCTCCTAAAAAAATCATACCCTGTATTTCCTCCTTCTGTCAACATTTCCCTTCTCTCCCTCCTCTTTCAGAGAAAAGAAAATAAAACTAAGAGATTGATTTTTGACCGCCTAATCAGTAAACTGAAAGAAAGCGGGATAAAATCATGTCAGCCGATGAGAATTTAATTAGAATTTTTGAGTATGCCCTTCAGCAGGAAGAAACAGGGAAATCCTTCTTCCAAAACTCGCTTCAGAGGATGGGAATGGGAGCAGCGATCAGCGCCTTTAAGCGATTGATTCAAGAAGAAGAACATCACATTCTTTTTATCAAAAAAATCCTGAAGGATCTGAAACAGGGGAACGCGATCGAAATCTCCCTGGAGAAAGAGGTGATCTTAGAGCCAACACATTATTTCGATGAGCGATCCAAATCAGAGTTCCTTCAACAATGTTTGGAAGGCTCGATGGTCCCAGAGGTGACAATTTTCAATACGGCTTGGTTGATTGAGAAAGACCTGAGCGAATTCTACGAGAAAATGTCAAAACAAACAGAAGGGAAAGCCAAGGAAGCATTCCAAATGCTCTCAGCTTGGGAAAAAGAGCATGAACGGCTTTTCCGAGAGTTCCGTGATAAATTTTCTGAGATCTATTCTAAAATGCCCTGGGGAGGTTAATCTGGTGTAGCGATGAAACCGAACAATATTCTTTCGAAATTGTCTCAAATGCAGCGGACACTGACGCAGGATGGTGGTTTCCTATTTATCACCCGGATTGCTCGGATGTTTGGATATGGATTCCTCTCTGTTGTACTCGTCCTCTATCTTGAGCAAGTGGGCCTGACCAAAGTCCAAATTGGCCTTCTTCTGACCCTGACCCTAATTGGCGATACAATCATCTCCTTATGGATTACAACAAACGCTGATCGCATCGGTAGGCGGCGAATGCTTATGGCTGGAGCTATCCTGATGATATTTGCTGGTGTCTTATTCGCCATAACAAGAAATTTTGTGTTCCTTTTGATTGCAGCCACGATTGGGGTCATCAGCCCAAGTGGCTATGAAGTTGGTCCGTTTTTATCTATCGAGCAAGCCGCATTATCTCAGATTGTTTCGAACCAAAGACGGACACAAATCTTTGCCTGGTACAACTTAGTTGGCTCATTTGCCACGGCATTGGGTGCGCTGGCCGGCGGCGCCTTGGTTCAGACCCTTCAGGACTCCGGAGTGACGCCACTCGGAAGTTATCGTACGATTGTGATGGGCTATGCAATAATAGGAGTGATACTTGGAGGGTTATTCACTCGCCTTTCTCCAGCAGTGGAAATCCAGGCAGTGGCCGATCCCACACCTTCCACCTCTGCCTTCAAAACCCGTTTTGGGCTGCATCGCTCACGGGGGGTAGTGCTCAAGCTCTCTGCATTGTTCTCCATTGATGCCTTCGCAGGTGGCTTTGTTTTGCAGAGCATCCTCGCCTATTGGTTCCATGTTCGTTTCAATGTTCAACCGGCGATATTAGGAAGTATTTTTTTTGGGGCAAATATTCTTGCTGGCCTCTCAGCCCTTAGTGCCGCCTGGGTTGCCTCCAAAATTGGCTTAATCAGAACCATGGTATTTACTCATATTCCCTCAAATATTTTATTGATGTTGGTGCCGCTTATGCCAAATCTACCATTGGCCATTGCTGTTCTGCTGTTGCGTTTTAGCATCTCACAGATGGACGTGCCAACCCGCCAATCTTACACCATGGCTGTTGTTGCACCGGATGAACGCTCTGCTGCTGCAGGCATCACAGGTATTGCCCGGACGACAGGGGCGTCGCTGGCCCCCGTCTTCACTGGACCTCTGCTTGCCAATGCAGCGCTAATGAATTTGCCTTTCTTTTTAGCGGGTGGATTCAAAATCGTTTACGATTTGATGCTCTATCGCAATTTCCGTTCAATAAAACCCCCGGAAGAAAAATAATATAGCCCTCCCAAATCCCTTTTCAGGAGTGGCTCTGGTTTAAAAAACTTACCCAAAACATTTCTTTCTGAAGTCATCAAGTCGAGGATTCATATTTCTATGCCAGGTTTCGAATAAGCGTCATTCTGTAGCGAAGTTGCAGAATGACGCTTGAAGAACTAAGCCGCGTGTTGCAAGCTATGGCGATTCAATCAGATCTTCTTTGATTTTTCTATCGATAAGCAGGTGGATAAGGAGCCTTGTTAGCCCTTTTGTAACGATACGGGTTCGTTACGGGCGCCAATATCTTTACAAACCGGTTTACGGATGGATGAGAAGAGTGGGGATGAGTGATTTTGGGCAATAGGGGGCTGTGGCGAAACAGGGAATGATTTTCGCAGGGAACTGAAAAGATTGTTTGTACCGTGCTCAGAGGAATCATCTGAATAACTCCGGTGGACTGTTGCATCGATAGGGCAGTAGAAGTTCCACTCTACACATTCTTCCTTTCTGACAGACGGGGCAGGTAGTGACATCGATCCCGCAGATCCTGAGCAACTGCTCCTGCCAGGTTTCTATTCTGGCCTTTTCTTTTGTTACAGGTTTACCACTGTCTAACATCTTACGGCATGCCGCAATGTTGTCTTTGC
>Ga0256868_10000216_pt1 | contig 34898 bp, 32 predicted proteins | sample RVTome_13_FD_187341 | JGI IMG/M metagenome (GOLD analysis project Ga0256868, IMG submission 187341) | Soil microbial communities from uranium-contaminated site in the Upper Colorado River Basin, Wyoming, United States - RVT92D227 HiSeq ...
AATTCCAGGGACACGATCCGGAAAATTCATGGGACACAATCCCTTTTCGAGAGAAAAGGGTTATGTCCCGAATTTTCCGGTCATGTCCCGGAATTCCGTTCTGCTTTCTATCGGAAATTTTGGGAGGCAATGTTTTGTTTGCCAATGACAATTCAATGATGATATATTTTGTGAAAAAAGTGAAATGGCGATGAGAATACTGGTCATTTCCACGGGCTATCCTCCCTCTGACAGGGATGACTATGCGCTGGGCTGTCAGGAAGTTGTAGAATCGCTGAAAGAACGAAAACACCAGATCCAAGTCCTGACCAGTGCGCCGCGGCTGAAAAAATCTCAAAAAGACAGCGACATCCACCGCTGGCTCATGAAAGATCGTAAAGAGACTTCGAGCTGGCAGACTGTCTTTCTCAAAGAAGTTGTTAATCAAGCCTCATTGAGAATGCTTTGTCGAGATTTTCACCCTGATATCGTTTTCCTGTTTGATCTCTCGCAAATCTCGGCTTCTTTCGCCGTATTGGCTCAGAACATGGGGCTCCCCGTCTGTTTCTATATCTCTAACGACTGGTTGGCCATGTGGGAAGCCGACCGCTGGTATCAAGAGCAGCCAAAGGGAAAGAGCGGCTATAATGTCCTCCGTTTTTTGAACCGCCATTTCAAGCTCACAACATTTTTGCAGCCTTTAGACTTCGCCCATATCATTTTTACAAGCCGCTATCTAGAGACTGCGGCCAGACACGTGGGCAAATCTGCGGCTCATACGGCTGTCGTCCCCTGGGGTATTGATATCCGCCGTTTTTGCTATAAGGAAGCCAACGACCAAAAGCCAAGTCGCTTGCTTTACCTAGGGCCAATAAGGCCTCAAAAAGGTATTGATATCGCTATTCAGGCCCTGGGAATCTTAAAGCAAAAGTATGGTTACGATGTCTTGCCCATGACGATCGCAGGAGTCGATAAGGCGTTCCCTGATTATATAACTTATCTTCACGATCTGGCCGCTTCATACGGGGTTCTTAAGAATATGACTTTTGTCGACTACGCCCCGGACAAGATGACGCCTGATCTATATCGGACCCATGATATTTTTGTCTTTCCGTCCGTGATTGTGGAACCTTTGTCCATCTCCGTGTTAGAGGCCATGTCCTGTGGAATGGGGATCGTCAGCACGGCGACGGGCGGTAATTCTGAAATCCTCGAAGATGAAGTCAATGCCTTAGTTATTCCGAGAGAGAATCCGGAGTTATGCGCCCGACAGATACTGCGACTGCTCAAAGACCCGCAGCTTTTTGAATTCCTGCGCGCTCAGGCAAGACGCACGATCAAAGAGGGGTTCGAGCTCGAGCAATCCATCAATTCTATAGAAAAGGTGTTGAATGATGCTGTCGGACAAGCAAATACCGATCGTCAGCATTTTATCTCCGAGGAACTTCCTTTGATCCCGGAACGGGCTCGTCTTAAATCCCTGGCCGAGCTCGCCGATCGGGCGAAATGGTGGCTGCAATGGGGTAGTTTTTTCGTCCAGGCTCGGAACCTGGCAAAACCGAAGTCCCTTAAAAAAATCCTGGGAAGAAAAATTCAAGAGACCTTCTCTTATGCGGCGCTTTTGATTTTTCCTCCCCTCTACAAAGGGTACTTTAGGCTTAGCGGCAGGCGCCGCAAAAATCCTCAAGGAGACGCATTTCACCCTCGGGAAGTTCTGGTCGTCCAATTGGCCGATCTTGGTGATATCATCTTAACCAGCCCCTTTCTTCGCGAGTTGCGACGGTTCCTGCCCCAGGCCAAGATCGTCCTTGTTGTCCAGCCGAGCATGTTCAATGTCGTTGAAAAATGCCCTTATATCGATGAACTGCGTCTCTTCAACTGGAGAACCGTAAAAGATTGGAAGAACGCCTTTCAGGGTGACATCCGCTGGTGGCTGAAGGCCTTTTGGCTGGCCGTGCGGGGTCTTTCGAAGTATCGTTTCGACCTGGCCATATCCCTCAGGTGGAATAACGATGCTAGTCAGGCGGCCTCCCTCATCCTGATGTATTCGAGCGGCGCTCCCCAGCGTATTGCCTATATTGACGCCCTGAATGACTATAAGCTTTTTTGCTCAAATAATGTGAACCATTTGATCACTCAAGGCCCGACTAGAGGCGCTCCTAAACATGAGATCGAATACCAACTGGATATTTTGCATTTCTTGGGAGCGCATCCCGAGGATACGAGATTGGAAGTCTGGACGACCCCGGAGGATGAGCGTTTTGCCCAAAATGTTCTGGACCGGCACGGCATCACGGATAAAGACTTGCTGATCGCCTTTGCGCCCGGGGCAGCCTGGGCCTACCGCCGTTGGCCGGCGGGTCGTTTCGTGGAATTGGGCAAATGGCTGCAGGATAACTACCGGGCCACTATTCTGATTTTGGCCGGGAAAGCCGAGCGAAAATTAGCCCATGATATAGAGAAGGGATTACAAGAAAAACGAACTGTCAATCTCGCCGGTAAGACCACGATACGGGAAATGGCCTCCGTCCTGAAGTCCTGCAAGTTCTTTGTCGGCAATGACTCTGGCCCCATGCATGTGGCGGTCGCCTCGGGAGTTACCGTCATCGGCTTGTTTGGCCCGGGTGAATACGAGCGCTTTAAACCTTGGGGACCAGATCATGAAATCGTTCGGCTGGGACTTTCGTGCAATCCGTGTTCTGAACATTGTAAATTCACCGAAGCCCTCTGCATAAAAGGGATCGCTGTGAGTCAAGTCCAAAACTTCTTCTCTGAAAAACTCAAGCCCATCTTGAAATAAAGAATGATATTTTTTAAAATCGGGACGATAATAAAATATGTCACCTTAGGGAATTCAATAGCCCGGGATGTTCCCGTGGCCTGAAAGATAATTAACGATGGAAAAACTGGCCAAAGAGATCCTGCGATTAAAGGAAGAATTGGACAGAAAAAAACAAGAGATTCATGACCTTAAGAAGCTGGTCAACAAAGAAATAGACCGGGAGTTTCCTTCCCCTGTGGAGGAATTCTCTGAAAAAGAGCTTGAGACATATATCAGAGAGATTCTCTCCTCACTGCACATCCATATTGAATCTAAGCCCGATATAAGGACGATCACTTCCCACCGGAAGACACTTGGCAAACCCATTGTTTTCTTAAAACGGGCTTTTCTAGAAACGACATTCAATTGTATCGATTCGTTCTTGGATAAACAAACTAAATTCAACCGACAGATCGCCGCTTTATGTCAGGCCTTCCTTCTTCGCGTCCAACACAATATCGAAAGGATGAAAAAGGTCGAAGAAAAAGTCAGCGGTTGCGAAGAAAACCTGGCCATCCTTAAGAATAAGCTCGACGATCTCTGTTCAAGCCTGGAACAGCTTAAGAGCAGACCGACAGATCAGCCGCCGAAATGACGACAAATGCCCATGAGGATTTTCTTCTTAGCCTGAAAAATCTGAAACTCCGTTCCCGGACGGCTTTTCCAAAGTTATCTAAGGCCGTCAAAGAAATTTCCATCAGCCAGGGAATACAGGCAGCCTATAATGATTTATTACGAGCCGAGGTTATTTTCGGTCTCCGAAAACCCTCATTGGCTGTCTATGACCACGCCTTTCATTTTATCGGCGGCGCACAAAAATACGGTTTGACCTTGATTTCAGCGCTGCAAGATCAATTCGATATCACGATTATCGCCAACAAAGACGTCCGTCATAGGGATTTTTTCGATTGGTATAATCTTGACCTGTCACGATGCAAAATCAAAATCATAAAGCTGTCCTATTTTGAAGAAAGAAAAACGGTCCATCTTGACCCGGCTTTCATTTCAAATGAAGTCAAGAACCCCTTTCATCTCATAAGTCAGGAGAGCGGCTCTTATGATATTTTCGTCAATAATAGTATGAATGAAATGGTTTACCCCTTGTCAAATATATCTGTATTGATTTGTCATTTTCCCGAACGAAGACCGAAAAGCTATTTTTATGCCGACCATTATACATATGTGATCTATAACAGCCGCTATACAGCCGAATGGATTGAGAAAAAATGGAAGTTCAGTCCCCACCAACTTATTTATCCTCCGGTGGATATGGAAGCCGGCGAGTGTGAATTCCCAAAGAAAAAAAATATCCTTTCTGTAGCGAGATTCGAACCCGAAGGAACCAAAAGACAGGAGGAAATGATCGAGACCTTTATGAAGCTAAATCAGGAGTGGCCGGAGATCGTGACAGGCTGGAAATTCATTCTGGCCGGCGGCAGCAATCCGGGAAACCGTTATCTTTCTAAATTGGAAGAGATCATCGCTAAGAATCCGGATCAAAATATTGAATTGAAAATCAACATCCCTATCACGGAGTTGAAATCCTTATACCGGGAGTCAACCATATTCTGGCATCTGTGTGGATTGAGACACGATGATCCGGCCGAAATTGAACATTTTGGCATGACAACTGTTGAGGCCATGCAAAACAAGATGGTTCCCATAGTCTATGATGGAGGCGGGCTTAGAGAAATTGTCGATCATGGCCTGAATGGATTCAGAGTTCAATCCAAGGCTGAATTACTGGAATGTTCCATAAAACTATTAAGGGATCAGAAGCTTATCCAAAAATTGAGCCAATCGGCTCAAGAAAAAGCTCAAACATACTCCAGGAGAAAATTCGAGGCGAGGGTCAAGGCTTTTTTTGATGAAATTCTTAAGCGGATGACCTCCTTCGAGTGACCGATCCTTTCAAAGAGCCCTTTTTTGAATAAAGGAAGAAAACAAGCAGGAGGAGCAGGAGCATAGAGTCTGATCGGACGTAATTTCTGTTCGTCCTTGTGTCGTGTTTATCGGATGGCTGATTTTGACGAGCGGTTCGGCGAGTTCGCCATAAAGATCAAGGCGGACGTAATCGAGAAGACCGTATCGCTTGCATCCGAAGGATCCCCATCTTCCGCCTCGCTGATCCGGACCAGGCAGGTCTCGGAAACCGCATCGGGGACAATCCAGGCGTAGGTCCCATTATTTTCGGTCGAGGCCACGATCTCGATCCAGGTCGTGCCGTAATCGGTCGAATACTCGATTTTCACGTTCCCCACTCCGCCCGCCGACAGCCAGGTGATGTTCTTCGCCGATCCCACGGGCCAGCTCTCCCCGCCGTTCGGCGAGGTCACGATAATGACCGGTGCGTTCGAGATCGTGAAGGCCGTATTGCTCGTATCCGAAGGGTCCCCGTCTTCCGCTTCGCTGATCCGCACCAGGCAGGTCGTAGAAGCCGCGTCGGGGACAAGCCAGGAGTGGGTCCCATCGTTCTCGGTCGAGCCCACGATCTCCATCCATGATGTGCCGCTGTCCGTGGAATACTCGATTTTCACATTCCCCACTCCGCCCGCCGACAGCCAGGTGATGTTCTTCGTTAATCCAACATACAAGACTTCTCCGCCGTTCGGCGACGTCACGGCGATCGAGATTTCGTTGATCTTGGCCACGAAAGCATCACGGCGGCCGTTTTGGGACAGGTCCGGACCTCCGGCGACGGGAAAGCTGGACTCCATTGAATAGGTATTCCCTGTCAGGTAGACGTTCCCCGAACCGTCCGCATCCAAGGCCAGCCCCAGGCCCAAATCGGCATCTGAACCGCCGATGTACCCGCAATACGAGAGCTCGTACCCCGACGAGTCCACCTTGGCAACGTAGACATCAAAGCTGCCGCTGTGGGTCAAGCCTGGACCCACGTTCACCGGGAACGAGTCCTCCTTCGAAGAGGTATACCCCGTGACATAGGCATAGCCCCAGCTGTCAACCGCTATGCCGGTGCCGACATCGTAGGCTGAACCGCCGATATATCCACAATAGACAAGCCAGCCGCCAGCATCTTGGACCTTGGCTACGAAGCCATCATAATAGCCGCCGTTGTAGGTTACGTACGGGCCTCCAATCGCGGGGAATGTCGACTCGCTTGATGAGGTATACCCCGTGACATAGGCATTGCCCGAACCGTCCACGGCGATGCCGGTCCCGACATCCTCGCCGAGACCTCCGATATACCCACAGTAGAGAACTGCCGTCCCCTGGGGGTCCACCTTGGCCACGAAGGCGTCAAAGTTGCCGCTCTGGGTGAGATAGGGCCCTCCTTCGACCGGAAACGTGGACTCCGTCGAATTCGTAGACCCCGTGACGTAGGTGTTGCCCGAACCGTCCACGGCGATCCCTCTTCCGTAATCCTGGCCCGAACCGCCGATATATCCACAATAGTCCAGCGCCTTGCCATTGGCCTTGACCTTGGCCACGAAGGCATCATGGTTGCCGTTTTGGGTGAGATCAGGTCCGACGGCGACCGGAAACGTGGACTCCATCGAAAGCGTATATCCTGTGACGTAGGTGTTGCCCGAACCGTCCACGGCGATCCCCCTTCCGTAATCATGGCTGGAACCGCCGATGTAGCCGCAATAGTCCAGCGCCGTGCCATCGGCGTTGACCTTGGCCACAAAAACGTCAAATAGACCGTTATGCGTCAGGTCTGGACCCACGGCGACCGGAAACGTGGACTCCGTCGAAGATGTGTATCCCGTGACATAGGCGTTGCCTGAAGGATCCACCGCAATACCATATCCGTAATCATCACCCGAACCACCGATATACCCGCAGTAATCCAGCGCCGTTCCAGACGCGTTCAATTTGGCCACGAAAGCATCCATGCTCCCGCGATTAAAGGTCAGATCCGGACCCACGGTAACCGGAAACGAGGACTCCATCGAAGATGTATAGCCCGTGATATAAGCGTGACCCTCTTTGCTCGCCGCAATGCCGTAGCCATAATCAAAGTTCGGGCCGCCGACATAACCGCAATAGATCAGGATCACAGGATCCAGAACGAGGGGCTGGGTTCGGTCGTATTCGCCGACCGAAAAACCATAAGTGATCGCGTCGCCCTCGTTTTCCCCGCTGCTTCCGTGGTCCGTTCTTCGAACGGAGTGATTCACAATCTCATATTCGAGCGGCACGTTCACCCGATTCCCCAAATTTTCCTGATAAGCGACGGGCGCGCCATCCTCGAACCCGCCCGACGGAGTCGTAACAACCAGTTGTCCTTCGGCATTGATGTGAACGGAACTCGCGCCCCGGCATGCCAAGCGGATCCGGGCCGGGTCTGCGCCGGGATGAACAATGAATTCGTATTTCAGCTTGTCCATCGTTCCTGTATACACCAGGTCGATCCCCGGCCAGAGGTTGGCGTAAATGACCCGGGAATATGGAAAAATTCCAGTCTTCCAATTTCCGGGCGCGCCTTGGAAATACGAAATCACCGTTCCCGTCTTATCCGTTCCCATGGGTTTCACCCCGGGGTTGGCGCCTACGAAATCCAGCTTCACCACCCACCGCGAGTTTTTCCCCGCATGATGGTCCGTCAGGGGCCCAAGAGAATTCATCAGGTCAGGCCGAATTCTCTCCCCGGGTTTCCGATTTTTCAGGAGGTTCGATGTCCTCTTCTCATCGGCTTTGGTCAAGGCGAAGGTCACTCCCTCAGCCCCGAAGTAGATTGTTTTGTCCTTTCCCTGGATATAGTAATCAACCCGGTCGTCCATTTGGCCCTGATTTGGAATGAAGCTTACCGGCATATTGCTGAAATCAGGCTGGGCCTGGAGAACTCTAGCGGAAGATGCGGAAGGCGAATGAAATATCTGCCCCGTGACCGCGGGCATCCCTGTCCCCGGGGTCAGAAAAGAAATGCAGGTTATCACGACGGCGCCGGCCAGGATTCTTTTTCCCATGATGTGCTCCTTAAAGCTAAAAACAATATCTTATCCGAATTGGTTGCATTAGACAACGGACAAGATCTCGACGAAGCAATTCTTTTTCCGGTGTCAGCGTAAGCATTTCCGTTTGTGTAATTCCACTCGGCGCTGGAAGTCGCCCTTAGCCCCCGGACCCCAGGGAACCAGTCCCGTCGGTTCCCCCGTCGGAGAAGCCGACGGGACCCCCTCCGCTACGGGAGCTTCAGGGCGGCCTCCAGTGCCGAGTGAAGATCGCATATTCGGAAATGCTTCTGGTGTCAGGTCCATTTCGAGCAGGGTCCTGTTGCGGCTCTTCCCCGGCCGCTTCTCGCGGGCGGGGAGCCCCTTCGCCGCGCCACCCCGGCTCGACTTTCCGGCGTCCCGGAAAAAGAACTGCTTACGATCTCTGACCGTCCGGCACATTGAGATCAGAGGGGGGGAGTGGTCTTTGGCCGCTCTCGCGAATAAGTCGCTCATCACTTCGATCTTTCTCCATCCGCATGGAGGCCCGCCCATTTTTTTGAAATAATTGTTATGTTCCCGGGAATTCTTATGCTAATATATGGGCCGTTATTGCTTATGAAACGAAACCGTCCCGGCTGGCGTTAATATATTCATGAGCGGGCTTGTCGCTCGCGAGCGTCGTGTTCCGGCGCCCGTTGGAAGGGGTCTTCCCCTCCAAATTGACTCGGGAGATCGAAGGTTTCACGGACAATCCTAGGAGGTCCGATTTGAGCAAAGCGTCTGCCGCCACTTCCATATGCCTGGTTATCCTCCTTAGCGGAATGTCGTTTCTTCGAGGGCAAGGCCAGGCCGGCACCATCCAGGGGAAGGTCGCGGATAAATCGGGTAAAATCATTTCCGGGGCTACTGTGTACTTATCCTCCCCGGCTATGCTTGGAATCCGGATAGTTTCATCCGGAAAGGCCGGAACTTTCGACTTTTCCGCTCTGGCTTCCGGTATCTACACCATATCCGTGGAAATGCCCGGGTTCCAAACTCTTGTCCGCGATCGGATTAACCTTCACCCGGGGATGTCCTTTTTTTTAAACCTCGAACTGACCCCTTCGGAGTTGGAGATGGACGTCATATCCCCAGCCGCTCCGACCTCCCTGGATTCGGTTTCAGCCAAAACGGCGGCTTTCACGGACCAAGCCCTGTTGCGTAACATCCCCCTGGCCCGGGACTTCAGCGCTGTTTTGAACACAGCTCCCGGCGTCATCTCAGACGGATATTCTTTTAATCAGGAACCCTCCATCCTGGGCGGCACAGTACGGGATAATGTTTATATCCTCGACGGGGTTAACATGACCGATATGTTTACGATGGCTCCTCTCGCCAATCTCACCTTCGACCTGATGGAGGAAATCGAATTTATCTCTGCTGCACAGCCCGCCTCCCAGCTTCCCGCCGGGGGGGGCTATGTGAATGTGGTCAGCAAGTCAGGGGGCAACTCCTCCGCCGGAGAATTGGGCCTTTTTTTCATGAACGACGGCTGGAACAAAAACCTTTGGTCGTCCTCCCAGATTAAAGACCTGGGCGTGGGCCCGCCCGCGGGGGATAAGAATCTGGTCGAGCCCTCCCTGAGCCTGGGAGGTCCGATCATGGCCGATCGGGCCTGGTATTTTTTTACCGGACGGTATCTCTCGAAATCCTTGGTGGGCAACTTCATCGGCCCTTTTAAAGACATCCAGGACAGAGTCCACGACAGCTATGATTGGACCCGCAAGGAAATGTCAGGTTTTCTCAAGATCACCCTGCGACCCATCTCCAACGCCAAGTTCTCGGCCTGGGGCAGCCTGGCCGACATTTATCAACCGGTGTATGAGGGTCCCTCACCCCGCCTGCCCTTCATCTCCACCCATATTTTGGATCACGAAAAATCCTTCGCTCTTCACGGCGTGCTGGATTATGATATTAATCAGAATACTCAAGCTTACGTCCGGGCCGCCTATCTCAGCAGGAATTTACCCACCTATCTTCAGGGGAATGCTCTCAACCTACCCTGGACCGATGATGCCGCGGACCTCTATGGCCCCCTGAGCGGCGCCGATTATAGTTCCGTGGTTAAGAGGAAACGAATCCAGGCCGACGCCTCGCTCCGGATATTTGCGGAAGATGTCCTCGGGACATCTCATACTCTCAGCGTGGGCGCGGATATTGACAAGTCCACCTCAAATATCGACTGGTGGAGGACAGACAATATGCTCTGGTACTTGGACAGCCGCAACCCGAACGGTTATTTTTATCCAGACCGCGGGCTCCTGGCCTTTTGGCTGTGCGGCTCCGTACAGGGCTCCACTCTTCTTACAGGCGAGACGATGAGGCTGGGAATCTTTGCCGCGGATTCGTTCTCCGTGGGAAGACGGTTGACGTTCAGCCTCGGGCTTCGCTTCGAACGTTCTTGGGGGTGGTTTCCAGCTGGCGCCAAGTATGTCTCGGGAAACTCCCTCTCCGTTTTTGTCGGGGATGCCTTCGTCAGTCCCTATCTTGCGGCGATTTATCCCGATGATTTCCCCTTTGGTTTCAATCCTTGGGCTCAGATCAGCATGCTCGGGCAGGAAAATGTTATTTCCTGGAATGCCCTCTCTCCGCGGGCCGGGTTGGCCTTCGATATCTGGGGAAGCGGGAAAACCATCCTTAAAGCCGGCTACGCCCGATACACGGACGCCCTCTCTCACCGGTACTTGTTTCCTCTCAATCCTCTATATCCCCGGAATCTTGCCGTTTACTGGCTGGACGTGAACGGCGACGGCCTGCCCGATGCAGAGGACGAGTTCAGTCTCCCAAACATAGATTATCGGTTTCTCTCCGGTTCCTTCTATCAGAATCGGGTGGCGAGCGGGATCAAGGCTCCGATCACAGAGGAGATCTCCGTCGGTCTCGATCAGGAGCTCTTCAAGGATTTAACTCTCGGTCTTCATTTTATCTCCAAGGGACAAACAAATATCCTTGAAGATGTTCTTTACGCCCCGGACACCGGAGAATACTGGTATGCTCCGGATCAGGCGGCAGCCAAAAAGTACTGGATTCCCTTCACGACCACCGTTCCCGGCACCGACTCTTACCCAAGCCGAACCGTCACGCTTTATGCCAAATCCCTTCAAGCGCCGGCGGCTTTCCTTCAACTACGAAACGTCCCGGAGCTCAAGCGGAAATATCGGGCCCTGGAATTCGTTTTCCACAAACGCATGGCCCAGGGTTGGCAACTGGCCGGTTCCCTGGTCCTGAGCAAAGCCGAAGGCAACCTTGGCGGTTTTGGCGACGAGACTTCAGCCTTAACGGCGGCGGCAAATAGCCCCAACTATTTCATTAACGCGTACGGACCGTTGGACACGGATAGGCCTTTGCAGATCAAGCTTCTGGGCACAGTGGAACTCCCCTTTCAAATCGGCCTCAGCGCCTTCTTCCATTATCAGAGCGGCCGGCCCTGGCAGAGATGGACACAGATTCTTCCCCCTGCCGACTGGTGTTTAGCCCACAATGTCGAAAGGACACTATACCCAGTCAACCTTGAGACGCTTGGGAGCCGTAGAGAAAAAGCCTGGTCGTCCCTTGACCTGCGGCTGGAAAAGAAATGGCCGCTGGGAGCTTCGGGCAAAATGAGGTTGTACGCCGATGTCACCAACCTGCTGGGATTCACCGCTTCCGACGTCGGCCGGAACGATATCTACAGCTGGGCACCCGCCGCAGAGGGTGCGGGGCAATCCGGCGAGAAGTTACTGCAGTCTGATTACCAAGTCACGAGCACCCTCTTCGGCAGACGGACGTTTACCTTCGGACTCAGGCTGGCTTTCTAATATCTACAAATCCCTCGCTGCGTTAGCAACGTGCCGGTTCGAGTCTGGGTTTGATGTCTACGCCAGGCCGCGCAACGCCAAAGACATCGAGATCCTTTAAATCTTTTCTTTTGTGACCGGGTCATCCTTTCCACGGGAGCGATTGCCCTGGGAAGGTCGGATGGCGACGAACGCCAGATAGTCCATCGTCTCCCGCGCCGGGCCGTCCCGGCCCCAGCGATAACCAACCTTCTAAAACTCTGGTTGGAGCTATCTTCTCTTGATCAATCGGTAAATGATCAGAATCAGGATGGCCCCCAGGATCGCTCCGATGAAACCGGCAGGCTGGCCCTCTCTATACCAGCCGAGGTGTTGTCCGATGTACGTCGCCATAAAGGCACCGGCAATGCCGAGAAGAATAGTGAGGATAAATCCTCCCGGATCTCTTCCCGGCATGAGCAACTTGGCGACGGCCCCAACCACAAAACCGACCACAATCGTCCACAAGAGATTCATGCGACCTCCCTTAAAACGTTTTTATAGGATCAGCCTCTGTTCCTAAGCCGGTCCCGATTGTCATGTTCAAACCGCCATTTCCTGTGCGGCGCTTTTCTGCATTCTCTTCATGGGTTTTTCCCCTCTATCCAGAGCACTCCGTCCTCCTTTTTTCCCTCTGCCACTCACTGTTTTTCGCCCCGGCTTTCATGGGCTGACTCGATTGACTCCGGAGAGGCCAGATGATCCATGGAGTTATTCTTATATTCTAAGAAATCAATTCTTCTTAGCTTTTTTCTCGACGTAAAGTCTCAGTTCCGTGAAAAAACTGCAATAATCGTTTATTTGCATTTTTCCAGGTTTTCTTTTTAAGAAATCGATATTGAATGCAGCTAAAACCTCGTCCGTATTTCCTCGGTTCCAGCCCAGCGCAAAGGCAAATCCATGGAGATTAAAACCGTTCATAGAACCTAAGTTATGCACATTTTTGAATTTGAGCCAATGATTCTCAAAACCCAACTCGCCGAATCTTCTGACATCTTTAAGAGCATCTGTCTGTCTTTCTTTTTCATTTCTCTTTCCTGCTATTGTGCTAAATATCTTTTCTGGGAAAGTCATTTTTAATTCTCTCTCTATGAGCGGTTTCGCGTTTTCCAGTATTTGAAGGATCACCATTTCTTGCGCTTTTTTGTTTCCTTCTAAATACCATATAGTCATATTGTATCTCTGCCAAAAAATTAGCGAGCTGATGGCAACAACGCCCGCCATCAAGACAACGACGACTTTTCTCCAAACTCTCTTTCTGACACTTGATCCGGCTCTGGCCATTATGGATTCTTGCTCTTGCGGAAAAAGATTGCCGTCTCTTGCTTGGTGGTGGGGAGTGGGCTCGGCGAAGATCCTATGATGTCTTTTTGCGGTCCAAGACGATCAACGCGATCCCCGCCACCAACGCAACGCCTCCTACAATAGGGGGCAGCGGGATGGTTTTTTTCGAATCGGCCGAGACCTTGATGGAACCGATATCAAGGATTTTCTCCCTGGTCGTATATTGGATACCCTGATAGACCAGAGCCAAGACTCCCAAAATGATGAGAATGATACCGAAAATCTTCATGGTCCTTCGCCTCCTTAATATCACAAGGTAATAGGAGGAGGTCTTCTCTCTCGAGATGACCTCCTCTTTAAATCAATCAAGAGATGGATGGGGCTGTTTAATCTTCTTTAAGAACCCGTCCATTTGTTTTTCGGCTTCTTCTTTAGCGATGCCGTACTTCTCTTGCAGTTTCCCTAGCAGTTGCTCACGCTTTCCATCGATCGCAACGAGATCATCATCGGTGAGCTTCCCCCACTCTGTCCGCACCTTGCCCTTGATCTGATGCCAGTTCCCTTTTGCCTGGTCCCAATTCCTGTTTCATCTCCATGGACTCTCTCTCCGCCACACACGGCGACACGACAAGCCCGGCGAGACTGGCCGGGCTTGTCCTGTCGGATGCATAAAAGCTAAAGGGCGATGACGCCCAGGGCGGCAAGCCCCACAATAACAAGGATGATGATGACAAGATCTCTCGTGGAGATATAGCCTCCCCCGGCATCGGAAGCCGTGATCACGTCCTGCGCGCCGATCACCAGCTGATTCGTCGTCCCCGCCTGCTGATCCGCCGGTTTCTGAACGGCAGCGGCAAAGGAAGAGAGCAACACGATCATCAACAGGACACCCAAGATCTTAACTTGTCTTCTCATTCTTCTTCTCCTTTTTTTGAATGTTTTCAAGTCGGGCTCTTTCGATGTAGAGAGCCCTGACCTGTAGATAATGCTTTTGGATAAACTCCTCCCCTGGGGCAAGTCGGACAGCCTGACCAAGGGATTGGAAAGCCGGGATAATCTTACCTTGATTGGCGTAAGCCAGGCCCAGGACGTCATGGGCGTAAGCGCTTTTTGCGTCCAAGCTGAGGGCTTTAAGGGCATAAGCCTCAGCCTCCTCGGCCTTGCCTTCCCTAAGACTGACCATAGCCAGGCTGTACAGGGGATAGGGATCTTTGCTCAGGGATTCCTTGACTTTTTCCCACTGCGCTCTCGATTTTATGAAATCCGACCTCCGGTAATAAGCCGTGGCCAGATTGATGGAGGTCAGAGGGTCGTTTTGCAGAGCGGGAAAAGGGAAAGGGCTTTGACCGGGGACCACGGCCATCATCCACCGGGACTGGTTCCGCCCCTTTCCCAGCTCCCAGACCTTCATGAAATCCTTGGACGTCATGGCAACCCGGTCTCCGAAATAGGGGTCGTGGAAGATGATCTGGTCCTCGTCATCATCAAACCCGATGACCACCCGGTAGTGTCCTTTGGCGATCTGTTTTATGGTTTTAGTCAGAACGATCACCGGGATGTTTTTCCCAACCACATCCTTCAAGATCCGCAGGTTTCCCTGGAAAGAGTAGCTCTCAAATCCTTTGGTTCGCGGATACAAGACCAGCTCGGAGTTATAGGTCGCCTGGTTTTCGGAATCATAGATCTCATCCGTGATTTTCCGCTGGCTGAAGGATCGCGTTTCATCCCAGTAGTTGAGGACCATAGCCAAGCAGGCGGGGCCGCAATAATTTCTTTCCAGCCATTTTTCGAAGGGAACCGTCTGGATCAAATATCCCTTTTCAGGCTTGATTTTCTGGTATTTAAAAACCTGAGCGGAAAAGAGACAGGGGGTAATCAGCCCCAGGCCGGCGAGGAGTCCCCAAATCCATCTTGAGGCCCGGGCCTTCGGCCAAATCATTTTGGTGTTTTCCCGGCTAAAAGATTTTCCGTCCCTGCAACAGTCGGACGATCAGAACGATCAAGGCGATGACCAGAAGAACGTGGATCAGGCCGCCGGCGTGGAAGGCGAAAAGTCCCAGAGCCCAGGCAATAAACAGGATGACCAAGATTGTCAACAGCATGGAAACCTCCTTTTTTTCTTTTGCCTCTCGCTGTCCTGCTCCCCGCCGTTATTGGACGGCACGATGGACTGGGGAGAAGCTACCTGTCTAAATGCAGTTTTCATGCCAGAATCTTTCCCCGTTCTCCGAATGTCGGGAAATTGGTTTCCTCTCTGGACAAAGGCGGAATTTCAGGTGATCGGCTCTTCAAAGCCTCCGGTCAGACGAATGGAGCTGTCTTCCCGCCTAAAAATTGTCCTATAAAACAGCACATTTCCTCTTGAAGAGGATATTTCCCGCCCCACTATCCTCGCTGGGACTGTCGCTGTTTCCTCTTAATCGATCAGCCTTTCGCCTTTTCCTGGGCGGCTTTTTTCAGCTTATCGTTGGCCAGAACAGCGATATCCACCCGGCGGTTTTTCTGCCGGCCTTCGGACGTATCGTTCGTCACGATCGGCTGCGCTTCGCCGTAGCCGGCGATCGAGAACCTCGCCGACGTCACCTCGACTGTCGCCAGGTATAAGGCCACGGACTGAGCGCGGTCCTTCGAAAGGGTCATATTGTAGTCATCCGATCCGGTGTTGTCCGTATGGCCTTCGATAAGAATGTTGGTATCGGGATATTTATTCAGGATTTTGCCCAGATCGCCCAGGTTTGTTTTGCTGACCGGCCGGAGGTCGGATTTGTCAATGTCAAAAAGAATCCCGCTGTCAAAGGTGATTTTAATGCCTTCCCCGATGCGCTGGATTTCGGCCCCTTCAAGATCCCGCTGCATTTCGGCGGCCTGTTTGTCCATATAATTCCCGATAATGGCGCCGGCCGCTCCGCCGACGGCCGCCCCGAGGATCGCGCCGAGGAGGGTATTTCCGGCGGCACGGCCGATCACCCCGCCGAGGACGGCGCCGCCGGCGCCGCCGATCACAGCGCCCCGCGTGGTCTTGTTCCAAGACGCGCAGTTGACGGCGGCCAGTAAGAAAGCCATCAAGACGAATAACGTCAGAGTTTTCTTCATGGCTGATTTCCCTCTGTCCAAATCATTTTGTCCTCCTTCTTTTCCGGGGCCTCTCGCTGTCCTGCGCCTATCTTTTTTTGAAAGGACGATGGGCTTGGGAGAAGCCATCTGTGTTTATGCAGTTTTCATGCCAATATCTTTCCGCATTCAAAGAGTGACCGTCATCAATCGCCGAATCTGCGGCAAAACCAGGTTTTGACCAAAGGAACTATTGCCTCCCAAGGAAAATTTTTCTTGATTCTGGCGAGACAAGGGGCTGAAATTCATGAGACCTGCCATGAGGAAGTACAACAAAAGCTGCGTCATCTATCTCTGCCTGAGCATGACCCAGAACGGCAGGGGGTCCGTCTCCCCCGATATCTTCGGTGCCGCCGTCAAATTTCCGGAAAGTCAGGAAGAAATCCTGGCCAGCTTTTTCTGCTCCATCCACGAAATGACTCATCAGTTTGTGGCTGAGATCACTCTGAAATCCGCGGCCGCGAAGCCGGGCGCAGCGAGCACTATGTCAAAAAACGAGGGATACCAGATTCATCGTCTTTCGATAGTTTTCGATATTTTTGGGCACACTTTGGGCACAGCTTGTCAATCTAGAAGCGATTCTAAGCAAAATCTGCATATCCTGTGATACATGATCACATGGAGCGGGAGAGCTGCTTTTCCGTTCAATTGACATCTCATTCCATGCTGTGATAATTGTTGCAGTAATTTAGATGGAAAAAAGCAAATATAAGAGGAAGTCATTTTTCCCATCAATAATGCAATGCCAAGATTTGCACGCCATCCACTAGCCAGGATTTCTCTTTGATCCATTGGACGTGCAATGAAAGGGGGTAGAATTATGAAACGCGGTCTTATATTTTTCGCCTGTTCGCTTTTCCTTTGTGGATTTCTAGTACAGAGGGATAGTTTTGTTCAAGAGCGTTATGAAGATGTCGATGCTTATATGAAAGTCAGGGAGCGACTGATTCAGGCCGAGCTGGCGATGCGAATCGATGCCGGAATCAAGCTTGCGCCCGCAGAGGAGGAGGCGGACCGTCGGCTGATGTTGCTTAAGCGGGAGGAAATCAAACGAACTCAGGAATATTTTCCCCCGGCCCATAGTTTTCTGAAATCCAAAACAAGACGACTGATCGACCAATCGCCCATCCTGGAAATCATGAAGCGGTTGCCGAAAGGGGGAATTCTTCATGGCCACGGTTATGCCATGGGAGATTTCCGCTGGCTTATTAAGCACGCGACGTATTTGCCGAACTGTTATATTTACCAGGGAAAGGAGGAACTACCTCGCAAAGGGTCCATGAGGATCTCTGCGGAACCGCCTGGAGACGGTTGGCGCCTCGTCAGCGACCTCCGCAAAGCCGCCGATAATGTTGAGGAATTTGATGAAGAGCTTCACCACTATATAACGCTAGGTGAAGAAGATCTTGGTCAACCGGATATCTGGGCCGAATTCAGAAAATGTTTCGCCAGGTCCACGGGCATGTTCAGTGATGAGATCAGGAGCGGCTTTTATCGCAAAATGCTTAGAGATATCATCGCGGAAAACGTGCAGTATGTCGAGACCCGGGGTGGCCTAGGGGGTCCAGAAATCACAGAAGAGATACAGCGTGACAATCCGGAATTTAAAGTCAAATACATATCCTCGTCTCGCCGCTCTGATCCCCGGGAGAGCATCGCCAAGAGCTTAGCCCAAGCCATGGACGAGCGAGCGGCAAATCCAGATCTCATTATTGGTTTTGATCTGATGGACGAGGAGGACAAAGAGAACACAAATCTATTCTATATCAATGAAATTCTTGGGGCTCGCCATAAGGCAGAACTGCGCAATATCACACTGCCCTTATATTTGCATTCTGGTGAAAGCAACTGGACGGAAAATGAAAATGTTCTAGATGCTATTATCCTTGATGCCCGGCGGATAGGCCATGGTATCGCGCTTTTCAAGCATCCTCTCCTCATGCAAATAGTGAAAGAACGGGGCATCGCCATCGAGGTCTGTCCGATCAGCAACCAAGTTCTCGGTTATGTCGCTGACCTTCGCAATCACCCCGCCGTGCTCTATATCAACAGCGGCTTGCCGGTTGTCATCTGCCCTGATGATCCGGGCATCTGGAAATGCACGTTTTCTTATGATTTCTACGCTGCGTTCATGGCCTGGGGATTGGACCTGAGATGTCTTAAACAACTCGCGATGAACTCGCTCATCTACTCCGCGATGGATCCCAAGGAAAAAGAGAGAGCTCTAGAATTTTGGCGAGAGAAATGGCAGAAATTCATTGCTTGGTTGAATGAGGTTAAGATTTAAAAACGCTTCTTTGCCCGGTTTCTAGCCGCTTATGGCTTAAAATGAACATGTCACCTAAAAAAAGGCGGCTTCAACGGCAAAAAGGAGAAGCAAAGCGGCCTCCTGGTTCGAATTTGGGCACGACCGCGATTTTGCCTGATAAAAAAACCACGCAAGTTATCGATAATAAAGGAATGGGCGATACAGGATTTGAACCTGTGACTTCTACCGTGTGAAGATAACCATTCAAAGATAAACAGCATTTTATCATATTTATATTCAAGAAGTTAGCTCTTTTTTCCCTTCCCTGATATTTGGGCTTGTGCCTAAGAATGTGCCTAAAATCGCCCGGAAATCCCTTCTGTCTTTGCTGGTATTGGATGATGAGATTTTTTTCCACCACGAAATTTAATGGTCTATTCTTTCCACTTTTTCCGGTAGACGGCACTCTTCGCATTTAAATTCGAGAGTGTCATTTTTTTAAGCCCCTGCGGGCAACAAAGCCTCCTTGTCCATAACCCTTTCCGTTATTCCTTTGTAATGATACAGCCTTAGGCTGTTTAATATTACCAATACGGTAACCCCAACATCCGCAAAAATAGCTAAAGCCAGATTACTTAATCCGCTGGTGGCTAAAAATAAAAACAATAACTTAATCGATATAGCCAATATTATATTAAATCTAATTTTCCCGACGCACTTTTTGCCCAGGGCAATAAGGAAAGGCACCAAATTAAGGTCATCATTCATAAGGGCAATATCGGCATTTTCGATAGCGACATCCGAGCCGATCGCTCCCATGGCAATTCCTACAGAAGAGCTGGCAAGAGCAGGGGCGTCATTGACTCCATCTCCGACCATGGCCACATGTTTGTATTGTTGGATGAGTTTTGACAACTCTTCAACCTTTCTGTCCGGCAGTAATTCGGCTTTTATAATCTCGATTCCCAATTTTTTAGCGATAAAATTTGCGGAAGATAAATTATCACCCGTCAATATAACTGGGATTATTTTCATTTTTAAAAGATTTTCCACCATTGGCTTGCTTTCTTTTCTTGTTTCGTCAGTCACCCCGATTATGCCTTTGACCCTTTTATTATCGCTTATTAAAATCATTGTTTTGCCTTGCTTCTCAAACTCTTCAACCCTCTTCAAGACGGCCTCGTCGATATCATGTTCTTCGCTAACAAACCTGATATTCCCCAGGCAGTGATGCTTGTCAACACAGACAGTGCAGTCACCCGTTGATCCCTTCCCCGGTATCGCCTGAAATTGTGCAAATTGATGAACTCTGATATTCATCTCCTTTGCTCTGGCCGTGATGCTTTTTGCTATGGGGTGTTCTGAAAAGGCTTCCATGCCGCCGGCGCAGGCTAGAACATCCTCTTCATTAAAACCACTAAAGGGGATAATATCGGAGACAACAGGTTCACCTTTGGTCAAAGTCCTGGTTTTATCAAAGGCAATGGCTTTGACCTTCCCCATTTCTTCGATATATCTTCCACCCTTTATCAAAGCTCCTTTTTGTGTGGCGTTCCCGACAGCGGAGAAAATTGCGACGGGAGTGGAGATTACAAGAGCACAGGGACACGCTATGACAAGCAGAGTTAATGCCTGTGTGAACCAAGGGGTAAATGGGTACCCCAGAGCCAGTACAGGAATGAGGATTAGCAAGAGAGAGACGAAAACCACGGATGGAGTATAAATTTTGGCGAATTTTTCAATAAATTTTTGAGATACGGATTTCTTCTCGGCAGATTTATACGTTAGCTCAATAATTTTAGAAAGAGTTGTATCTTTTGCTTTTTTTGTAACTTTAACTTCCAGATAACCTTGACCATTGATCGTGCCGGCAAAGGTAAGATCACCTATATATTTATTCCTGGGAAGAGGTTCTCCTGTGATTGCTGCTTCGTCAACCAGAGAGCTTCCATTTACAACCTCTCCATCCAGAGGAATTTGGTCCCCAGGCTTTATAACTATGATTTCTCCGATTCCTATATTTTCAATTGGAACTTTTTCTTCTCTTCCTTTTACTTGTGCCGCTTTAGGGGCCGTTGCAACCAGCTCTTTTAAGGCCGTTTGACTTTTCTCGATCCCAAATTCTTCTAAGGTATCCGCGAGAGCGAAGAGGACGATGATAATTGCCGCTTCCTCAAACTGCCGAAGATAAATCGCCCCAAAGGTGGCTATGGTCATAAGGAGGTTTATATTTGAAAAATTGAGCTTGATCAGGCTCCGGATCCCGCTTAAAAACACACTCCTGCCGAATATCGAAATCACGATAAAAAACAGGGGCAATTCAATCCACAACGGACAGTGGATTGAGAATAAAGATAAAACTTCAAAAGGGAGAATTATTAGCAGGGTAGCGATCAGCCAGCGAAACTTTTTGTTTTTAAAAAGCTCCTTCATAATAAGTTCATATCCAGCCGAACCGAATGAGAGTTTTGCTAACCCTCCAGGCAAATAAGCCAGCCAATCCAATCAGGCCTATTGTTAGAACCGGGCTAAAAGCGCCATAGACCTGCAAGCCTAAAATAATAATGGTCATGACAATAAACAGACAAAAAGTCGCCAGTCGCTTGCGCCGAGCTCGATAGGTTTTCAGAACAGAGAATAGGCTGTCCGGCAGCGGAGCGTCAGGACTATGGTTGGCGAGTATTTTTTCGATTTTTGGCTGCAATTTGAAATGAACATACGATAGCAATCCCATGAGAGTAAACAGCAGTATCGTTTTGACAGCGATAATCCAGTTTGCCCAGAGTGCATTGATACCCAATGGTCCAAAGACTAAAAGCAAGATGCCTGTAAGGAAGACGGAGGACTGGAATACAAAGCACCGATTGGCCCCATGCTTTATGATATTTTCCATATAGCGATCGACCGGATAATTAAACGATGAACCAAACAGAGCCCGCTCGTTGACCACGATAAGATTAAACAACGGCACTGACATAAAAACAAAGCTCATGACATGTAAAAATTTTAATAGATCATAAATAATGTCCATTCAGAACCTCCTTCTCGGTCATGACGACTCTCCTTTTTCTATAATGACAATGACGTGGATGCTTCAATTTGTCCTTTAAGTCCCTTCAAGACGACAAAACCGCCTTGTCCGTAACCCTCCAAGACAGTGTCAGGGGAAGTCATTTCTGCCGGGTTGGCGAGAATAGTTTGGCACGCTTGAATATCACCAAAACCGGCCTTCTGGAGGAATCCGATGACTTGTTGTGCAGAATAAAACGTCGCTTTCTGGTAGAACTTGTTTGAGGCCTTCTGTGATTCGTATTCCCTGCCAAGCTTGGTTTTATTGTCAATGAATGCCAGAATGATCTGACCGTTTGGCCTAAGAATTCTGTATGATTCCTTGAGTGAGGCCGGTGGGTCAGCGAGAAAACAGATGACGTTGACGAGTAAGACAAAATCGAACGTCCCATTTGCAAACGGCAGCTTTTCGGCTTTAGCCTGTTTGACTTCTATCCCTCTTGAACGGGCGATGGCGGCCATCGATTCAGACGGTTCAACGCCGATGGCAATCCCAAATGGCATAGAGAAACGACCGGTGCCGACTCCCACCTCTATTCCAATTCCACCCCTGGGGATAAATCGGCGAATAGCTTCCATTTCCGATTGATAGGCGTAGGGATAGACATCAAACCAATTATCGTAATCCTGGGCAAACCGGTCAAAGGCGGTGAGCTTAGAAACGCTTTTAGTCAATGATCTTCAACGCTACTTTTCGTTCAAAATAGTTCCCAAGCATTCCCTTTTTTGGCTCTGCCTTGATGGATTCCCCTTTGGTCAGCATCACCTGCAATTGCAGTTCCGCATCTTTTGCATCATCAAGGGGCTGGAGCGTCATGGGTAGAGCAGAGACCTTTGCTCCTTCGAATCCAGACACGCCGTCGCCGACTAAACGGCATGCCATCTGGAGGTTCACGGCCCAGCCCGGCGCGAATTTTGAAAGGGAGTTTGACGCTATCCTTGTCGGATCGATATAGGTCCAGGCATTTCGGTAAGGTGCTGGCGCTTCGTCATCTTTGGCACGGCCGATAACTGTGAGAATCGTTTTCGGTTGCCCCCTTTTTACCTCGATCAGAAAGCTGCCGTCTGATTGGCGCAACGATTTCAGTGTTTCTTTGTCGAGGAGCTCAATGATCAATTTCCCCCCGTCAACCCAAGGGCCATTGTTGACATGACAGCTCACGCACGATTTTGCTTTTCCAAGGATGCCGACTGCCGGGGGATAAGAAAACGCACTTGCGGCAAAAGCAGACAGCAAAAGAAAACCTAAGACTAAAATATTTCGCGCTCTCATCTTACGCCTCCTTATATTATTTGATAGATTTTTTATCTTTCAAAAACTCTTCTCCTCAAAAGCTTGAAATCAGCTTCAAAGAGCCTCCGCTGCGAGGAACATTCACGATCTGTCGCTATCTTGACTAAGACAGATAACTTACCTATTTGTGCCACCGATTAAAAAGTTATAATCTTCGAACTCTCCCCGATCCAGCGGGCAAGGTCAAGCATAATGCCGGCGACAACGCCTTCGACGAGCTCCCCCGCGGCGATTCCCCTGGCGCTCAGACATGTTCCGCAGGCCCGGATGTTCGTTCCCGATTTAGCGAGATCTCCCAGCATCTGCTCCAGGTTGTAATAACCGGTCGGGGTCTTCTGCCCCTTCTTGGCGATCGCCGCGGAATCCCCCAGCAGAAAGATGTTAACTTTTTGCTTCGTCGCGACGAGCGCTCCGGCCAACCTCAAAGCGTTCCATGGTTTTTCCGTTCCGTAAGGCGCGTCGTTGACGATCAAAGTAATTGTTTCCATTTCTTGAATGCTTCCTTTCTTTCTTCCATCTGCTCAAAAAGAACCTCTCTCATGAGATCGCAGGCTCGAACAATTTTAGGATTGGAGATACGATAAAAGACGTTTAGCCTTTCTTTTCTGGCCTTGATTATGCCTTGCCGGCGCATAAGGGAAAGGTGCTGGGATAAATTAGCCTTTAAAAGGCCGGTTTTTTCAATCAACCAGGAAACCGATTTTTCCCCGGTGCGAAGCAGGTTAATAATCTCTATCCGCTTGGCATTGGCCAATGTCTTGCAAACTTCAGCATGGAGTTCGTATATATGTTTCATAGTTTATATACTTATAAACTAAATAAGCAATTTTGTCAAGCAATTTTTTAAGGAATGTAGAGTGATTTTCTGCAACTTGAGAACAAAGCTTCATACTAAGAACAGTTTTCAAGATTCTATCCCAGTACGTTAGTCCCCCCTTATCCCCCTTGAGCAATCAAGGGGGACCTCAGGCAGGTAGGCGTATCGGGGAGGGAATGGGCGATAGAGGATTTGAACCTCTGACTTCTACCGTGTGAAGGCGGCCACAATCGAAGCAAAGGCCCAGAAAATAAAGCATTTCCCCTGTAAAGCCCTCGTTTGCAGGGCCTTAGCGATTTCGATGGATTTCGATCTTTTTTGATAGGTTTCGATATTTTTGGGCACACTTTGGGCACAGTTCTTCAGCTTTTATGGAGTGTTTCAGGACTTCTCCGGGCCGGTTATTTTATTTTAAAGAATTTAATTGAAATATTTAAATATTATGAAATAAAATAACTATTATGAAGTACAGCCTTGAGAAGCTATCGGGCCTGGAGCAGAAGCTCTTTTTCTTGCTTGAGGCCGAAGACCGCAAAGTCGTGACCGCTGAGACGGCCATGAGCTTTCTCGGCATCAAGCGCATGCACGCATATATCCTGCTTAACAACATGCATAAAAAGGGCGCGCTCGATAAGGTGAAAGCCAATCTGTACGTCCGCATTCCCGGGCATATCGTCCATGACAGGGGAAAGTTCGCCGAGGACCCCATTCTCATCGCAAAGCACCTGGCCAGGCCGTATTTCTTCTCGTATTACACCGCGCTCCAGATTCATGGTCTGGCTCAGCAGTATTCAAGGCAGTACTATCTTTCGACGACCAGGGTCGCGCCGCGAGTGAGCTACCACGGAAGCGAGATCCGCCCGGTCGTATTGAATAAAGCGAGGTTCTTCGGCTTCGAAAAGAAGACCTATGGAGCGGAAGAAATCGTGGTCTCCGGCCTGGAAAGGACCATTCTCGATGTGCTGAACAGGCCGGAATATGCTGGCGGTTATGAGGAAATCCTACGCTGCTTTCTGGACATGGAAAACGTGGACTGGGACAAGCTGATGGCCTATGGGGGAAGGATGCGGGAAACGATTCTCTACAACCGGCTCGGCTTCGTTTTCGAGCTTCTGAAGGATTCGGTCAAGACGCCGTCGTCTTTCCTCTCGGCCCTTGAGAAGAGGTTGCCGGAGCATAAGTATTATTTTGAGCGGGGGCGAAAAGGCCGTCTTATCAAAAGGTGGCGGCTCATCGTCGACCCGAGGCTTGAAAAAATCGCGGAAGGGGTTTGAATGGCATGGGACATGAGGTCGCTCCAGAAGCTCCAGAGGGACACTGGCTTCAAGGCCGATTTTCTGGAAAAGACCTATCACATAACACGAATCCTGGCCGCCGTTTCCGGCGCTGACGGACTGCGAGATTGCCTCGCCCTGAAAGGAGGAACTGCCCTAAACTTCATTTTCCTCGATGTTCCCAGGCTTTCGATTGACCTGGATTTCAATTTCGTCGGCGCGCTGGAAAAAGAGGACATGCTTGCTCAACGGCCAGACGTCGTCAAGCGCCTTCGAGAACTGGCGATGAGCATGGGGTACCAGTTCATCAAGAAACCGAGCTCGTACATCATGGACAGGTTTCTCTTAAGATACTCGCGCCTGAACGGCCTTCCCGACAGCGTCAGGATCGAAATCAATTTCCTGGAAAGAGTTCCGTTCTTGCGCATCGAAAGAGAAAGCTTTCATGACTTGTTTGATAGCAAGCGGTTCGAAGTGAACACATACGCTGTCGAAGAAATCGCGGCCATGAAAACCAAGGCTATGGTCGAACGCCTCTACGCACGAGACATATTCGACGTCCATCAGATGGCGAAGCTGAGACTCGAAAATGTCACTCTCAGGAAGCTGATGATTCTCTATATGCTGATGGCAGGGAAATCGCCGGAAATCGATGCGCTCGTTTCGCGTGTGCAGAAGTATGACGACGGCGATATCCTGACCGCGATGAGGCCTTTTCTACGAGAAGGCGAAGAAGAGAGGCTGAATCCAGGAAAAATCAAGGCCGAGGTAGCCAGGTTTTATCGAAATGTTTTTGTCCTTGAAGACGATGATAAAAGGTTCCTGAAAGCCATAGAATCCGGCAAACTCGATTTGAAGCTTCTGTTTGCAGGCAAGAACTTCGATCCGCGGGCGAGTAAGCACCCGGCGCTATTAAGGGCGCTGGATAACAAGGCCAAGAGGGGACGGAATAATGGAGATTGAAGAAAAGAAAAAAGGATTTCGGGAATATCTCGAAAGACAATATTCGATAACCTCTTTTTATTATCTTCACCTGTTCGGTCATAATTTTGGATTATGCTGCGACCTGATCGTTCTCGACGGAGTGACGATTAAGCATCTGGATGAAGGGAAAATAAAACACATTTTCCCTGAGAACGAATTAGATTCTCTAAAGCACATGATTGTCTTAGGCGCATTATCGAAAATCATGGTTTTGGTAGAAAGCTTCCTTCGGTTTTCGGAAGGGCTTTCAAAGAATGTTAGAGATGTTCCGAAGAATATGCTGAAATATTATCAGCCGAGGGCCTTGAATGCTAGCCTCGATAAAATAAAGAACGGAAGATTAGACTTGGACGAAATATGGAAGATCTTCGCATTCCCGGAGATAAATTGCCTTCCGCTAACGGAGGCCGAAAAAGCGACGGTGACGGAAGTCCTTACCCATTCCGCAAACCACATAAAAACGTTTTATGAAAAAATCGCTAGTTTCTATGACGAACATCGCATCGCCTACAACAAGTTCAAGCACGGCCTGTCGGTAGTCGTGGGCTTAAAGCCGAAGATATCCGGCTATGACAGTCCCGCAGTCCTTGTGATGGACATGCAAAACAAGGTCGAAAGTCTAAGGTGTCGGTATCTTCAGGCCAGAAACACGTTGCCCGACGAATATAGGTGGTTCAATACGCTTTCCATTATTGCGATTCGCGAAAAAACATTTGAAAAATATAGCGAGATATTGGCCGACTTGAAAACGCTCGTCCAAGGAATTGACGATAACCATTTTGTCAGAGGAACGAACTGCGGGACTGACTATATGCCAAAGGCCATTCCAACGAGTAAGGATTTCCCTGAAGGCAAGTTCCGAGAATTCTTGGACATAGCTGATAAGAAGATTCATCCGAAAACATATCTGATGCCACCACCAGAATTTAATTTCGAATTAGAGATCAATAATCCACTACTGGAAGAATTCCGACACCTTCTTGAAAAGAACAATGTTGTAACGCTGTATATGCAGCCTAGCGCGCGGGAAGAGGGAAAAGATAATACCCCACTTGCTTGATCCTCATCAGTCAAAAAATATGAAAACAAAAATTGGAGGAGAGCTATGAAGGAATCCCCACGAGGGAAATCTATTCCCAGCTCAGCGACCGTCACCTTTACTCGGTCGTGGATCAGCTTCCCGGCCGAAAATGGGCACACTTTTGGTCACACCTGCCGTTTTTCCGGGACGTGGGATGGCGCACAATCCGAAACGCCTTCAAGAATTTTTCTGGAAATCATTAATCCCCCTTATCCCCCTTGACCAATCAAGAGGGATAAAAATAAGGTCGGCGTGAAGACACCCCAAACGCCTTTAAGACTTTTTAATTATTGATATTAACCACCCCTACTCCTCCTCGCCAATTAGGAGGGGCCCGAATAAGGTTGACGAAGAGTGCCCGGGATGCTTCCGAATCCTTTAAGTGATCTTATCCCCCCTACCCCCCTTCTAAGAAGGGGGGCTTTGCCAGCATCCCGGGAATGGTGTGGTGGGCGATAGAGGATTTGAACCTCTGACTTCTACCGTGTGAAGGTAGCACTCTGGCCACTGAGTTAATCGCCCAGCCGCCCTCATTTTAATTGAAATTTTTAGAAAGTCAATTTATCTGGATTATTTATAAATTACGTTATCTCTCCCTAGCGTGAATCTGCAGATAGGCGCCGAATTCGGGGACATGACCCAAATTCTCCGGAATTTGGGATCGCGTCCCCCTGGTCTTAAATTCGGCGCTATCTGCGAATTCTCTTCTCGAGGAAACGACGCAAATTATGGATAATTCAGGTTTATTGACTTTTGTCATGTTTCGCTTTATAAATGAATTAATGGCCATCCGACGCTGTCCCTACTGCAAAGCGATCATCGACGAATCCCAAAAGTACTGCAACAACTGTGGCACCCAGCTTCTCTTTCCCGAGGACGAGTTTGTCGAAGAGGACATCAAGGGCGAGAAGATCGTTGATGAAGAATCAAAGGATGAAGAGGAAGAGTTCGAGAAGTCGCTCGAGTCTCGGGAGGATGAGAAAGAGCAGAAAACGGAGATCGACCTTGAGGAAGTCCTGGAAGGCGGGGCATCCTTCCCCGGCGAAGAAGAAAAAAAAGAGGAAGACGAGGTCCGGGAGAAAGAGCCGGAAGCTGAAGCCGAGATTGTGGAAAAGAAAGAATTCTCCGATGAAGAGCTCGAAGAGATCGCAAAGACCCCCGTCATCGAAGAAAAAAAGGTCCAAGCGCTGACCGCTGACGAGCTCCTGGAAGAAACCGAAAAGGAACCGGAAGACGAGGAAGACGCCGAGGAGTCGGAAGAAAAAAGGGCCGGTACCGATACCCGGGAAGAGATCGCCCGCCTCATCGCCGCGCTCGAGAAAAAACATAGAGAAGCAGCGCTCTCCAACGAAGGGAAGAAGATCCTCGAACCCGTGGCTGAATCCAGCGAGCTTCCTTCCTGGGCCGACCTGGCCAGGGAAACGACGTCTTCGGAAATCGTCGAAGAAGAAGCCGGGGAAAAAGCCGAGGAGAAAAGCTTCGCCGCCGGTGATACGATGGATTTCAAAGAGGAAGTCATGAGCCGGGCCGGAAAAATGTCATCGGCCCCTTCGACCGCAGGGATTCCCGAGACCGTGGCAAAGGACGAGCAAGAATTCCATTTTGACACAGAGGACCAAGAACGGGAAATTCCGAAGGTCGCGACAGAAGAGATTGAAAAGGATGTTTACGAATTCGAAGCTCCGGCTTTTGACCCGAGCGGGTCCCGTCTTGGATTTTTCGGTCGGCTGACAGCCGTTTTTTTCGACTTGATCTTTATCGCCGCGCTGTGGGGTGTAACGGTCTGGCTGGCCTCGCGCCTGATGGACTTGCCGCTCAAGACATTGGTCGCGGCTGCGTCCGTTTCTCTGGGGCTATTTTATCTTGTGCTTCTCGTCGGATATTTCTTCCTGTTCTTGTACTTCCTGGGGGAGACGCTGGGCGGGCGGGTGGTATCGCCCAGAGATTAGGCCTGTCGTTCCTCGCCGAACGTGAATTCCGCTCCCAGAAATCTCCGCCGGGCTTTCTCGTCGGTCGCAATCTTGGACGGGATGTTTTCGATCAGAATTTCCCCCTCGTCGATGATGCAGGCCCGGTCGGCGATCTTGAACGTGTCGCGGACATTATGATCGGAGAGCAGCATGCCGATGCCCTTGCCTTTTAAGGAGGTCATGATCTTTTGCAGCTCAGCGATGGTCAGGGGGTCGATGCCCGTGAACGGCTCGTCCAGAAGAAGGAATTTCGGCTTGAGGATTAGGGCCCGGCAAATTTCCAGCCTGCGCCGTTCGCCGCCGGAGAGGCTGTGAGCGGACTGGGCGGCCAGGGGGAGAAGCCCGAATTCCGCAAGAAGCTCCCCGGCCAGCTTTTGGCGCTTGTCCTTGGAATAGGGCTGGAGCTCGAGAGCGAGGCGGAGGTTATCGTTGACCGAAGCCTTCAAAAAGATCGAATTCTCCTGGGGCAGGAAGGTCAGTCCGGCGTTGGCCCTCCGGTAGGTCGGAGCTCGGGAAATGTCCTCGCCGTCGAGAAAGACTCCGCCGCTGTCCGGCCTGATGAGCCCGACGATCATCTGGAAGATCGTCGTCTTTCCCGCCCCGTTCCTTCCGAGCAGGCCGATGATCTCTCCCGACCGGACCGTGACATCCACGTCCTTGACGACGAGGCGGTTCCCGTAGCTTTTCACGAGTCTCTTGGCTTCTAAGATAGACATTGATGGGTGCGGCCTCGGAAGCTAAAATACTAAGGTCATTTGAGCGGGCTGTCAAGGAAAGATGAAAAAGGTCATCAGCGCATCGAGAAGGACCGACCTCCCCGCCTTTTTCCCCGACTGGCTGGCCGGCGTCTTCAGGGAAGGGAAGGCGAATGTTTTCGGGCCCTCTGGCCGGGCGTATGCGGTGGACCTGAGGCCAGACGCCGTCCATACCATCGTCCTGTGGTCCAAGGATTTTTCCGCTTTGATCCGCAATGCGCACGGACTCCGGGACGTCCTCGAGATATACGACCAGCTGTATTTTTTATTCACGGTCTCGGGTCTCGGCGGGACGTTCATTGAGAAAAGCGCGCCGCCGCCAGCCGCGGCCCTTAGCCAGCTTCCCGAACTCGTGGCGATCGCCGGAGATCCACGGCGAGTCTCTCTGCGGTTCGATCCGGTCGTTTATTGGAGAGAAGGGTCTCGGATCAAGACCAATCTTCCGTTTTTTGCGACGGTGGCCGAAAAAGCTGCGTGCGCCGGCATCGAAGACATCCGGACGAGCTTCACTCAATGGTACGGAAAAGCCCTCCGCCGGGCCCGGAGGCACGGCTTTGATTATGTGGATCCTCCCGAAGATGAGAAGCTCGAAGCCGCGCGACGGCTTGTCGAGATCGCCGAAAAATATAAGCTCAGGCTTTACTCTTGCAGTCAGAATTTTTTGGCCCGGGTGCCCGGTATCGGGGCTTCGGCGTGCATTGATGGAAGGTTTTTGCGGGAACGGCACCCGCTCGAGGAAGACGCGCCAACGGCCAAGGACAAAAGCCAGAGGCCGGAATGCGGCTGCACCGTGTCCGTCGACATCGGGAGCTACGGGCAATCCTGCCCCCACGGCTGTTTGTATTGCTACGCGAACCCGAAGGTCTCCTAAAGCCGATCAAATCCCCAATGACAACCGTTCGGCCAAGGCGGGGGGAAGGTTGGCCTTGAGGATCTTTTCCTGCGCGTCGTCGATATCGTATTCGAGGCGGAAGAACTTGATGACGTGGAGGTCCGAGTCATAGATGGCGAACGCCGCGCGCGGGTTCCGGTCGCGGGGCTGTCCGACCGAGCCCGGGTTGATGAGATAGGTCACGCCTTTTTCGAGCTTCACCTCGTTCGAATTCCCCTCCAGGAACGTCCCTTCCACAGTGGCGTCGCGCTTGGTGTAAACGAAGGGAAAGTGGGTGTGGCCGAAGAAGCAGAGGGGGAGCTTCAAGTAATCAAAGGCTTCGGCCGCGTCGAACTCGCCGAAGATGTAGTAGTCTTCGTCGAACGGCGCGCCGTGACAGATCGTAAATAGGTCGTTGACGTTCTGCGGGCCTTTTTTCAGGTGGCCCAGGAATTCGGCGTTCTTCCGGAGGATTTTTTTCTTGGTCCAGAAGATTGACGCGGCCGCGATGGGATTGAATGTTTCGATCGAATCGAACCCGCTCACGGCCTTGTCGTGGTTGCCCCGGATAATCGACAGGGGCCGGAGGCTGCGGACCTTCTGGATCGTATCGTTGGGAGAGGCGCCGTAGCCGACCAGGTCACCCAGGCAGACGAAATGGTCGATCTTCCTTTTTTGGATGAATTTCAATAAAGCGTTAAACGCCTCGAGGTTGCCGTGGATGTCAGTGAAAATCAAGTAGCGCATGCCGCACCTTTTCGATTCCTTTTATAATTATCATAAAGCTTGTGGGCGTGAAAAGAGCTGCGGACCAGCGGCCCCGATTCGACATCGGAGAGACCAAGGCCCAGGGCGACGTCCTTAAGCCTTGCGAACTCCTGCGGCGCATAATATTTGGACACGGGCGCATGGCCGCGCGTCGGCTGAAGATACTGGCCGATGGTGAGAAGGTCGCAGCCAGCCTGGCCCAGGTCGGCGAAGGCCCGGAAGAGGTCCTCTTCGGTCTCTCCCAGCCCGATCATCAGGCCGGATTTCGTGACCATCCTCCATTCTTTGGCTTTCCGGAGGACGCCGAGAGATCTCTGGTAGTTGGCCGGCGGCCTGTTGATTTTGGGGTAGAGGGGCTCCGTTGTCTCCAGGTTGTGGTTGAGGATATCGGGAGCGGCGAGCACCACCTGTCTTAAGCTGTCATCGTTCCCGCCGAAATCCGGGATCAGGACCTCGATCGTTGCGCCCGGAATCCGTTCCCGGATGGCCTGGACGGTCCGGACGAATTGCGACGCTCCGCCATCCGGAAGGTCGTCCCTTGTCACCGAGGTGACGACCACATGCGACAGGCCGAGCGTCGCCGCAGCCTCGGCGACGTCCTTCGGCTCCTCCTCCGATAGGGGGGACGGGATCCCCTTGTCCACGGCGCAGAAAGCGCAGTTCCGGGTGCAGGTGTTTCCCAAAATGAGGAAGGTCGCCGTCTTCGCCGTCCAGCACTCGGCGATGTTCGGGCATTTCGCGCTCCGGCAGATCGTGTGGAGGTTGTGCTTTTCGAGGAGCGATGAGACGGAAAAAAAGCCGGACTTCGAAGGAAAAGGGACTTTCAGCCAGGACGGTTTTTTAACCGATCGGGTCTCTTCAGGAGGATGGGTAATCAATATTCGAGGTCTTTTTCTCTCTTCATTCGCCGCCGCATCCGCTTCCGGGCCTGGGCTTCTTTCATTCGTTTTCGTTCGCCCGGCTTGAAATAGACGGAATGCTTTTTAATTTCCTTGATGATCGCTTCTTGCTGGACTCTTCTCTTGAACCTTTTCAGCGCGCTCTCGAGAGATTCTCCTTCTTCGATGACAACAAAAGCCACGAAATTCACCTCCTCCTGTATGGGAAGTATCGCCTTTATACCCGAACAGGGATCTTAAGTCAAGTGGGCTCGGCCTATTTGGCGCCAAAGCACGCCGCGCATATGCCCGGCAAGTATGAATGCGGTGCGATCTCGAGTCTCGCCCTCCTCTCCCCATTTTCTAAAGGAAGGAGCAGGCGGATTATTATTTTTCGAGCTTATATCCAGCCCTTTTGATGCACGTCAGCGCGCCGATCTTCATCGGCTCGATGAGGGGAACGGAAATGTCATTTTCTTTTAGAACGAGCGGAACTTCGGTGCAGCCGGCGATGACGGCTTCGGCGCCGCGCTCGATCAGCCGGCGGGCGATGCGGACGACCGTTGTTCGCGGCCGTCCGGTCGTGAATCCCGCCTTGATGCCGCTGTTCCCGAAGATGGCCTCCGTGACTTTTCGCTGTTCACTCGGTTCGGGCGTTATGATTTCGATTCCGTTTTTCTCGAACGTTTTATGGAAGAGCCTGGATTTTACGGTTCCGGAGCTTGCGACGAGCCCCGCTTTTTTCATGCTGGGAATCCGCTTTTTTGCATAACGCAGTGACTCATCCAGAAGACTGACGAACGGGACTTTCGCCCGACGAGCGATTTGTCGGGCGAAATAATGCGCGGTGATGCAGGGCATGACGATCAGCCCCGCGCCTCCTTTTTCCAGAATTTTCACGCCTTCGACGAGAAGCGGGAGCGGGCTGGGCCCGCCGTAGAGGATCGCCTCTGTCCGCGGCGGAATTTTAGGGTTGTTCCAGATCAGAATGGGGATATGCTCCTGGTCTTTAGCGGCGTCCGTGCTCTTTATGATCAGGTTGAAAAAATAGGCCGTTGCTTCCGGCCCCATTCCGCCCAGGATTCCGATCGTCTTTTTCATAATATCCTTATCCGGGAGACACAATACCTGTTTCCCTAATATTCTATGTCAGTGCGAGGAGCGAAGGGAGCGTGGCGATGAAAGCGTGTCATAATAGGGAAATGGGTATTGTGTCTCCATTTATTTTATTTATTATTTTATGAATTCCTTGATCTTGTCCAGCGGCAACGCCTCGACGACATGTCCGTCCCTCCCTTCCATCCGTTGCGCTTTGAACAGCGAATTGAGGATGGCCTCTTCGGCTGCCTCGGCCGCGGCGAGGAAAAGAGAAGACATATTGTCATTCCTGAGGAGCGTGACGGTTTGAGTGGGCGAAGCCAGACGATGAGGAATCCGGACCTCTTTGGCCGTAGAAAAGGCGATCGCGTAATCGCCGCTCGAGCCCGAATAATAGCCGCCCGTGCGGGCGATCCCGAGGAGGGCGCGCTTGGCCAGGCGCTTAAGGTTGCGGCTGTCGAGCGGCGCGTCCGTGGCCACCACGACCATGCACGAGCCTTCGGTCATTGGCTCCTGAGCCATTCCGGGATTCGCGCTGTCCCGGCCGGAAGATTCTTTGAGTTTCTGTCCGACGGGAATGCCGTTGATCTGGAAGTTGCCGCCGTGGTTCGTTTGAACAAGAGCGCCGACGGTATATCCGCCCCGCGACGCGGCGAGCTTTCGGGACGACGTGCCGATCCCGCCCTTGAAATTGTAGCAGATCGTGCCGGTGCCGGCGCCGACCGCGCCTTCTTCGACCGGCCCCGTCTTGGCCTTCCGGATGGCTTCAAGGACGTGCTCTTTTTTCACGTGCCGGCCTCGGATGTCGTTCAGCCAGCCGTCGTTCGTCTCGCCGACGACCGGATTGACCGATTCGACGGCTTTGTTCTCCGGGAGGCCGAGGATGTAGTCGAGAACGGCATCGGCGGTCGTGGGTACGCTCAGCGTGTTAGTGAGGATGATGGGCGTTTCGAGGTTGCCCAGTTCCTCGACCTGTGTCGAGCCCATGAGCTTCCCGAAACCGTTGGCGACGTAAACGGCGGCCGGGACTTTTTCCTGGAAGATGTTGCCGTCGTGAGGCAGGACGGCCGTGACGCCCGTTCGGACATCCTTGCCTTCGATGAGAGTCAGATGGCCGACTTTAACGCCCGCCACGTCCGTGATGGCGTTGAGCGGCCCGGGTTCAAGCACTCCGGTTTTGAGGCCGAATTCCCGGAGCCGCGGCCGGCCCTCGGGAGAGAGATGGACCGGGCCCGCGAGAAAAAAGAATAATGCGCAAAAGGCTACAGTTTTCATGGACCTCCTCACTCTTTTTATAAAACTATGATACATACCGCTCCAATAAAGGGCAATATCTTACGTAGGCAATTCTTTTTCCGGTGTCAGGCTAATTTCGGGCGGGGTCCTGTCGCGGCTCTTCCCCGGCCGTGCTCGCGGCCAGGCCGCTACGCGCGGGCGGGGAGCCCCTTCGCCGCGCCACCCCTGCTCGACGGGCGGCGCCCCGGAAAAAGAATTGCCTACATATCTTACTCAATCATCCAGACCATATCGCAATCAATATCGAGATTTGCAGATGGGAAAGGGGCACGAGATCTTCCTTTAAAAACTACCAAGAATACAATTAACCTGAATGGTTCTCTTCCATTTTGTGTGGGTTAAGGATTATTGGAGAAGATCCGGAAACGGCCTGGCTCCCATCCAGGTTTTTAACGCCGTTCTCTCACCGCCCTTTTCAGCGCCGCGGAACTCGCACAGCAGATTTCGGCATCAAACAGATGTTCTAAAAAATGGGGCCCCAAAACTCCCATTTTTTTCATCTGGGCGTTTTCCTCATTTGGATCAAGCTCAGACATCCGCGGCGC
>Ga0256868_10000218_pt1 | contig 34853 bp, 32 predicted proteins | sample RVTome_13_FD_187341 | JGI IMG/M metagenome (GOLD analysis project Ga0256868, IMG submission 187341) | Soil microbial communities from uranium-contaminated site in the Upper Colorado River Basin, Wyoming, United States - RVT92D227 HiSeq ...
GCAGATATGTGGACCGGTTTCGGGCCGGAGGCTGTCTCCCCAGTCATCGGCCGAGACATGAATTTGGATGACATAAGGATTCCGTGCGAATCGCGGTCAGTCAGACTGTGTTCAGTCTTTCTCGAATATGAACAACTCATCCACCGTGGTCTTCAGGACATTCGCGATGTCGTGGGCGAGCTTCAAAGACGGGATGTACTTTCCGTTCTCGATGAACAGTATCGTCTCGCGCCGCACCCCTATCTTCTTCGCGAGGTCATCCTGGGTCAGGTTGTACCTTGCCCGCAGTTCCTTGATCCTTGTCTTCATCCGGGAACACCCTTTCTGTTGAGATAGGTATTCACGATCAGGAAGATCGAGCCCATCACAGCAACATAGACCATGAGCCATTCGGATGTAGGAATCGAAGATACCTGATTGTCCTCGAGCATGGCATGAACGAAACTCATGCCCAACAAGAGGTACAGACTGACGAAGAAAGCAAGATAGCCAGCACGCATCTTGATCGCGCTCGACCTCTCATCTTCTCTTGGAAAGCCGCTCCTCAGCTCTTTCAATCCCTTTCTGATAACGACTATTGCGACCAGGGCCATGGTCACCAGGATCACAGCTGACATCATCGTCGCCCAGTTATCAGTGCTGGCAGCACCCGACCAGACAACGAAGATCGCTCCGAGAACCAGCACCGCAGCTACTATTGCGATGAACCTTCTGAACCTCGTCTTATCATCCATGCTATCACATCTCTCCACACATTCTGGTTATTTTAAGCCAACTTTTTGTTAGCTTCACACCACTTTATGTTAGCTATAACTAACTCTGTCTATATGAAATCTTCGACTAGACTCTCAAGAGGGTCGAACAGGGGCATGTGAGATTCGGAACAAGCTCCGAGGGATCGAGGGGGGGCCACGAATGACTGTCTGCTCAAAAAAGGACGCTGTAGGCAAGACCCGCCCGTCTCATGTGCAGTATTAGTAATACTGCAATTGCGGATACCTTAGGTACGTTTGCCTAGGAAAGATAAAGAACACCTCACAGCCATAGATTTCTGGCTGACCGGCCTTCTTTCAGCTCGCCCGACAGCTCCCCTGATAACATGACCCCAAATGCTAAACGGACAAGAAACTGCCCATCATGCGGGTTCAACCTCTCCAAAGGTCAGAAGTCCTGCCCTAAGTGCGGCAAGGGACCCACGAAGAACGGGAAGAAGTCCGAGACGACCAAAGGCAAGTCCGCAAAGACCGGCAAGTTCGAATGTCCGTCCTGCGGGGCGCTGATCCCAAAGAAGTCGATGAAATGCCCGCTATGCAGCGCTGATCTCCTAGCAGCCTCTGACAAGATCCCAGTTCAACCTGTTGCTGAAGTGACTAACGAGCCTAAGACTGAACTCATCGAGACCAAGGCTCCTGAGGCGGGAGACGAAGGCAAGGGGCCTCTCTGTCCCAGTTGCGCGTCGGTCCTCGAAGGGACGGAATCGGAGTGCCCAGTATGCAGGACACCACTCAAAGGTGACAGGACGACCGAGGAACCGCCAGTTCCCATCGCGCCCGGACCCGTGGAGGAGCCGCCTGAGACCACCAGTGTTGTCGAAAGCGGGGACTCCCGACCGTGTCCCTCCTGTGATTCCGTCATTCCAAAAGGCTACCAGAAATGTCCCATATGCGATGCGAGTTTCATCGAGACAACGCCTCAGGCGGAGAAGGCGGAGCCCCTCGCGGAGCTGGCTGAAGTCCAGCCTCCAGAGGAATCCACGATTCCCACATACGTGACTGAGACGCGGGCAGCGAAGCCAGTACGTAAGCGGACACTCAAATCGGCGAAAGTCACGACAGTCCCTGCAGTTGCCTCGGCGAAGTCCCCCGAACGCACCAATGGTGTCCGCCATGTCAGCGGGCCGGGCAGGGCAAGCGACACGGGCATGGTCAACGGCACAGGCGCGGTAAATGGCACCGGGTTCGTGAACGGAAGTGGAGTCTCGAGCGGGTCCGGGGGACGGGCGGAGGCCGGCGCGGCAAAGCGCACCTCGAAGCTGATGAGGTGGCAGTTGCTCGCAGTGCTGGTGGCGATCCTCGTCGTCATACCAGTATTCGTGTTCCTTTCATATTCGGACTACGGAGACAGGTTCTCCATCGACGGCGATTATGGTGATTGGGACGGTGCGACGACCTATGGAACCAAGATCCAGTCGACCGCTCCATCATCGAACATAACCGAGTGGGCAGTCGGGACCCAGTCATCGGACTTGTTCTTCTACTTCAGGACGGAGACGAACATGATGAGTTCTCCGGACGTCGAATGTTACTACCTCTTCGTGGACTCGGACGGCTCGAACGAGACGGGCTACGTCATGGAGTCCATCGGGGCGGACTACATGCTACAGCTCATGGGATGGGACTCCGAGATCAAAGCGACTTCGCTGCTGCAGCACACATCACACCCAGACCAGTACGACTGGAACAATTGGACGTCGATAGATTCCCTCTCTTGCTCGCTTGACGGTGGGCGTCTCGAGGCGCGTGCCCACATGCCTGAGGCGGTAGGACAGTCGGCGAAGTTCGTGCTCGTTTCCAAGGACCCCGCGGACAGAAGCTCGGTGAGCTACACGGCCCCATTGAAGGGGGGTGTGCTGGTCGTACGGCAAGCGCCATCCGCCGATGTGGCTGCGACCGGGGTAGTCTCGAAGGCAGCCTCCGTCGTGATGCTCACGCTGAGGTTCTCATGTGAGGGGGAAGGCGGCGAAGTCAGCCAGGTCAACCCTGTCCTGGTAGGCGCGCAACTCGCAAACCAAATGCCAGGGTTCACACTGGAGAAAGGCGGGGATCAGGAGATGACCGTCGCCGTGGATACATCCACTGTGACAGACGGCCGGCTGGTATCGGCAGAGGTGTTCGCGTCAAGCATAGTCTCGACGTTCGCTCACGTGGAGATCATAGGCCCCGGTGCGAAGGCGTATGCCGGAGCTGCTCCCTCAGACATTGTCATCGATGGGGCTTTCGCCGACTGGACCGGCCCATTGTCGACCGACCTTGACCCGGCACCAGTCATCAACCCTGGAGTCGACATAGACCAGGTAGGCAATTCGAGCGACTCGCTCACGTCATATTTCTACGTCAGCGTGAAGGGTGAGATGTGCATCGGGACATTCATCCCCGCGATGGTCACGAAACCTTCGGGCGCTGGCGGAGGCGGAGTGATAGTACACACCAGAATCACTGCCGAGGACATCCTGAGCATATATGTCGACAGTGACAAGTCCAATTTGACAGGCTATGTCGTCGCACTCGACTCTAAACGGATCGGCGCTGACCAAAAGATAGAGGTGAGAGGCCTCTTCGGCAGGATCACATCGACGATGGAGTTCGACTACTCGTCCACTTCCGACACCTGGGTGGAGAGCACAGCGCAAGTCGATGCCGCGAAGGACGAGCAGAGGATCGAGATAAGTGTCAGCACGGCGAGCCTGGGAGCCAGCGCGGACATAGAATTCATCGCCGAGACGACCTCATGGGAAGGCCGGAGTGATCTCGCGGCGTTCGACACCTCCTCGACGATGGCGTTCACGAGAACATGGATTGTCGAGCCGGTGACAACCTCCGGATCCGCCACATCGATGTCCCATCAGAGGAAGATATTCTACGACGGCATGAACTATTGGAGCTTCTACTTCGACGGAGCGAACACGGTCTACAAGTACAGTTCCGACAGCGGCGTCACTTGGTCAACTGCATCGCGCGCGTTCTCCACGAATGGCGTGAACGAGGTTTCTGTTTGGTACGATTCCGCCGAAGGAATCGTCTATGCAGTGGGCGACAGAGGAGCCCCTACCAGGACCGTGACGATCCAGAGAGGGGTCGTCGATCCGGCTACGCATACGATAGCCTGGAGTCCTACAGATGCGGCACTGGCCGTATCTGTGAACGATCAAGGCGACAAGAACACGTTCATATCGAAGGATACCTCAGGCTATCTGTGGATCCTCTCATCGAACAACACGGGCGCTAACCCTGTGAGACAGGATCTCTCGACCTTCAAGAGCTCCGAGGTCGACAGCGTGATATCGTGGGTTCACACGGGGAACCTCCTTGGAGCGGCGAACAACCAGCCGAACTGCAAGGGGAGCATCTTGCCCGCAGGAACCGGCAGCGACGTGTACGCCATCTATGCCTATTTGGGGAATGTAGCGAGCAGGAAGCACACGACGACCTGGTCGGTTGAGAACATCATCTATGCGGCAGGAGACAACCCGGCCAACACTGACAACGCCCCGCCCTCGGCAGCGGTCGACTCGTCGGGGGTCGTGCATGTCGTCTACGGAACGGGTCGCAAAGTCGGCCCAACTTCTGCACCGACAATCGAGTACTCGCACAACAACACTGACCAGACAACCTTCACGATGGGCGTGAATCTGGATCCAGCCATCCCAGCGAAAGTCGGTGACTACTACCCGACGATCTCCCTTGAGACTTCCACAGGCAGTCTGTATGCGCTGTGGCTACAGAGCGATGTCACCCTTGCACCGAAGACGGTCATGGGCAGGGCATGCGTCTCGGGCAATTGGTCCGAAATGACGATCGAGGGACAGACGACCTTCACGAAGCAGTACCTGACGTCTGTCTACTCATTCGCGAGCGGGACCGTGCTCTGCTGGCAGTGGACACAGAACACGACCGCCCCCATCCAAGTGCTGTACGACGGCACGATCATCCCGGAGTTCAGCGGCCTCACTCCGCTTGTGGTGGCGTCTGTCACGATGTTCGCAGTCTACAGGATGCGTTCGCGGAGCAAGGACGACCTGACCGGCTAGGCGATTCGTCCTTTGTGCGCGTTCATACGTCCTCGACATCACCTTGAGAGAATAGCGCGCAAACCATTGTCTCATAGAATCTGAGCGAGTGCTGGGTCGCGAGATTGGAGTTCGGCTAGTGTCCAGAGTTCAAGTCCTGCTCTCTGCGCATGCTCGTAATGCCGCAGATTAGTCGGCGGAGTGTTCCAATCGCAAGATTGAGCCACGTGCAAATGAGAGTTGACGCAGCATCACTTGTTCTGTCAGGATGGCTATGTGGGACACCACCTGCCATACTCACACTAAATCGAATGGCCGGCGAACTGAGCGCGCGTCTTGACCCAAGCCCATTTCCGGGGAGCAGACTCGAGCACCTCTGCTGCTGATGGGGGCACATTCGCGGTCCTTGAGCGCTCTCGGAGTCTCAGATAGCGGCCGCTAGCTGATGGAAAAACAAGGATGGGCCAGGTCCATCAGAAGGTATAGGTCTGGGACTTCTGAGTCTCCTGCCATCCGGCGTTGTCTACAGAGTAGAAGTAGATCGTGTGCGTACCATTGGTCACATTCATCGCCTCTGTGTATAGCAGCCACGTCGTCCCACTATCAAGCTTATAGTATATCGCTGCGACGCCGCTCGCCGCCTCGGTAGCGCTCAAGGCTATGGTCAGTTTCCTGTAGTTGGGGGTGGCTGACGTCTCTGGCGAAACCGTGTCGACCCATACGCTAACGCTCTTGTCGGGGGTCTCCGTGTAACCCTTGTTATCGACGCTGTAGAAGTACACCAAGTGCTTGCCGTCGGCCGAGATCTGGAAAGGTGCCATGTATGTCGTATACTTCTTCGCGTTGTCAATCTTGTAATATGTGGCCTTGATGCCATTCGAATCGGAGGCGGAGAGTGTCACGGTCACTGCAGATGTGTACCAGCCGTCGCTGCCCAACGTGCCGGACAGAGTCGCCGTCGTAACGGGAGGGACGGAGTCGGGCGCCGGAACAACGATTGGCTGCAGGACATTCATCGTCGTCCAAGGACTCCACAACGCCGGAACGGCAGAGTCAAAGGCGCACACAGAATACAGGTATGACTCAGGCGCCCTTGTCAGCGTGTAGCTCGTTCCCGGGACGTTCTGGTCAAGGTACTCGAACTGGCCGTTGTTCACTGACTCGGCGATGCAATAGCCCGCAACCGGGGTCGAGTCCGTGTCACTCGATGCCGCCCAGATCAGAGTGTATGTGCCGTCGAGTTCATCACCCGGCGTGATCGTCGGAACGCCTGGCGCCGTCGGGGGGGCATCGGATATCACGATGGGGTGGAACACGTTCATCGTCGCCCAGCCGCTCCACAACGGCGGTACAGCTGTATCGAAGGCGCACACCGAGTACAGGTATGATCCAGGGACTCTGGTCAAGGTGTACTCAGTCCCCAGGACGTTCTGGTCCAGGTAGGTGAAAGCGCCGCCGTTCACGGACTCTGCTAGACAGTAACCGGCCACCGGAGTCAAGTCCGTATCGACAGACGCAGTCCAGGTCAGAGTGAATGTGCCGTCGAGCTCGTCACCGGGCATGACCGTCGGCACGCCTGGCGTGCTAGGCGGCGCGTTGATTTCCACAGTTATGTAGCTTGTCTCGGATGAGTAGGCGCCGTCGTCGTCGTTGGCGGAGTGCAAGACCACATATGTTCCAGCTGCGGCATAGGTATGCGTGACCGAATTCCCCGTCGCCCAATAGCCATCACCGAAATCCCAGCCAACATCAGCGATGTATCCGTCCGAATCACTTGAGGCGTCGTAGAAACTCACCGAGAGGTCGTTGGCCACGTAGGTACTAGCCAAAACCGGGGGTATGTTGGGCCCGGGAGTGTAGACCGCGGTCGACACCGGATCGGACCACAGATAGTCGAAATCACGCACCTCAAGCGTGACCGTGTAAGACCCCTCTGAGACGTACGTGTGACTTATCAGGACTGTTGCTGTGAGCCTCGTGGTACCGTCTCCGAAATCCCATGAATACCAACCCACCTGGCCATCGGAGTCCCAGGACAATCTTGGGTCGAAGCTGACGATGTTGTGGTTCACGGAATACGAGAAGTCGGCCACCGGTACACTCAGTTCGAAGAAGCTCAGCATGAAATCGCTCCATGAGGGGGCACCTATGGTCGTGAAATCCAGAATGCGGTAGTTGTGGTAGTTGTTGCGGTAGTCTTCTCTAACCCTCGGGAAGTAGATCGCGAGGCCGTGTGAGTCTGCTTCTTCGACTCCCACTGCGGAGTTCGCTATGATCATGGAATCCAAATCGCTCCTCACAGATTCTATGGATGCCAGAAACCCTGGGTCCTGAGAGATCCGGCTGGCATCGATCAGGTCGACAAAATCATAGAGGTCGATGTAGTCGTGGGACGAATCTATGAATCCACGCGGAGAATTCTCCTGGACCGTATCTCTGCAAGCTACAATTTGAGTTCTGCTCGTGGGCAGGTAGCTCAAAAGATAGTCGGCGAAGACGTCCACGTCGGAGGCAAGTGTGCTCATCCCAGACATATCGATAGCGGACATTGTGTGATACAGCCAATTCACTCCACATGAGGCGTAATCGTTGACCATCACCGTTCCTAGACCAGCCGCGTCCATCGAGGGATTGGCGATCAGGTCGCCTATGTACATGTCATACGGATGATACATCGAGACGTCCTGTGAGTCCACAATCACTTTTGCCAGCCCCCTCAGCTCATAGTCGACTTCGACCATCTGCATGAGGCACACAATCATATTCAGCACGTCCAATTGGACCAGGGTGCCGCTCATCGCTGTGGCCAAGGCCTGCTGGACTTCCTCCACGGACAGGCTGTCAGTCACTCCCGGCTGCCCGGGTACTGTCTCATCCTCTGGCATCGGGCTTATCCAGGCGTCCCCGTGCTCGGCAGCGATAATCAAGCAGGTCTTCGAAGCAGGATAGTTGGATTCTGCCCATATCACGAAATCCGAGAGTGTCGCAGGATCGCCCATGTTCACCTCGCCAAGGTCTTGGAGGAGGATAGGCGTGTGATCTCTCATCTCGTAGTACCTTGCATTCGCGTTGGGTGCGTCAGGCCAATTGTTCATTCGGTCAACCACGTAGACTACTTTGACCTCTTCCGTGAGCCCCGTCCCAGCTGCAGTGGGAGTCAGGACTTCATCCAGCTTGTAGAAATCATTGTCGGTGCCGTAGTCGATATCAGCCATTATGTATAGCATATAGAGCCACTGAGGAGGCGTCGGAGTCATGACTATTGTCAAGTAGTTGCTCGTTGACGATATGTACTGGTTCTCGTAGGTCGCCGAGTCATATCCGGTGCAGGAGCACACAACAGTGTAGGTCCCGAGAGGCACGTTGGCTATCGCGAAATCGCCGTTCGAATCCGCCACATCGTATACTCCGAGTTCGACTATGTCTACGCGCGCACCGACGATCTTCACAACGGGAGAAGAGAGCGACTCCTGAACCGTACCCGAGAATGTAGTCGTCGTTGGCGGCTTTCCCGCTGTCACCGGGACAACAATCCCTGCAATCCCTTGCAGAACGAACGCAGCGACCACAATCATAGCGCAAATTGCCACTGTCCTCCGGACTCCAACCACTTGCATGCAGCTCCCCGATGGGCGTACCATCTGTGCATTATTTCACTGTTTGCCAGGCTGACGGCTCGCCGCGCCCTCGGGCTCGGCCTCAATATACTTCTGTAACCACTTGATATGCTGCCGCGTGGTGTTGCTGATTATCTGGATCTTGTCCTCTATAGCGTTCATCCCGATTTCTTTGAGCTTCAGGAGGTACAAAGTCAGTCCTATCTCCGTGGCCCAGGAACTCAGAATCATCGTCGACTGGATCATGTCTGAAGTTGCTTTCTGAACCCGCTGCATCGGTTGGTACAATAGGACGGCCACTGTCTCGGCAACGCCAAGCGAACTGAACCACAGTATGTCGGTGTCATGAGACGGGGAGGCAAAGAACATCAGAAACGGCACGATGATGATGATGAACCCGATGATGAACGCGGCGACGCTCATGTATGTAATCGTCTTGAAGCAGCGCGTCATGAGGGGATGCATGCCGTTCGCCCACTCCATCCGCACTTCACTCAACTTCTTGATGTGTTCGAACAGCTGTCGGTTCGCCTCGTCAATCTCCTCCTGTGTTATCCCTCGACCATCTCCGCCTTCAGTCTGCTCAGGCGCCTGCTGAAGAAACGAGAAGAATCCGCGCAAACGTCCCCCCGTGCCAGTGGGCTTCATGAACGGTCCCCCCTCTCCCTCCTGACTTCACCAGCTCGAAGCTGGACGTGGCTCCAGAGTCTTGAATTCAAATGCGATGAACAGTATGCGTCCATCCTGCTACTGCATTGGCCATGTCTCTTGTTCCGTTGGTTCAGCTCCTTCCATGTATGTTCGACCACTTCCTCACCCCTCCTCGAACCACCCCAGAGGCCTGATGTCAGCTGCACCTGTAGCGATAAGCGCATGTCAAAGGGACCATTGACAATCTGGTCCCGGAAGGACGGCGGGAGGCATCCTTGTGTTGCGGATCCGATAGACAAAGTTGACATCTGAAGATTGATTCCCCCGAAAGCCCATAAGGGAGGAAAAGCGATGAGGGTACGGAGGAGATGGAGGAAGGACATGCCATACGTCACCGGCAACGGTGTTCGGATTCACTACGAAACAGTGGGCCACGGGCCGCCGATCATCCTTGCTCACGGCGGGACGGGCAACAGCTCAATGTGGAGACTAGCTGGCTATCTTGATGAGCTCAACGGACATCGCTGCATTCTGATAGATCGGCGCGGACACGGGCTGAGCGAGAAGCCCCCGTGACGCGACTGAACACAGCATGGAGCACCACGTGTCCGATGTAGTCGCTGTCCTGGACGCTCTCCACATCCAGAAAGCGGCATATTGGGGCTGGTCTGCCGGCGGGGCCGTGGGCTTTGCGTTCGTAGCAAGGCATCCGGAACGCGTTGTAGCCTTTGTCGCCCTAGGCGCAGACAGCAAGCCCTATCACGAACTGTCCGTCCAACGTCTCCGTGATGCAGATCCCCTGAAGGGTCTCCAGGACTTCGACGAGAGCGACGAGGGCGTCGCGGTCCCGCCTTGGCTGAAGGAGATGTCAGGGAGCAATCTTGAGACTTACCTGAGAGACTATGAGGCATACACATCAGATGCTTCGGCTTGGCTAACATGGAGAGGCGAATGGGATTCTCTCCCCAGGATCCAGTCTCCGACCCTGATCATGTGCGGTTCGAAGGAAGACCCTGATCGAGAACCTGAAGCGGATGCCAGAAGGCTCCAGAATGGACGTGCCATCTTCCTTGAAGGACTAGGCCACATTGGAGCATTCCTGCGGTCCGACCTCTCGATACCCGTTGTCAAGGCGTTTCTGAGGGAAATAGGGGTCGAATCTGAGTCGTTCTGATTCGAGAAGACAACAGAACAAGCGCAGAAGCGGTCTGGTCCCGTTGTAGAATCGCTTGATCGTCGGTTAGCCAAGCCCCTCAGTCTAGATCCGGCTCGGCGCGCTCTCCTCGGCCATCAAGGACACTCCAAACGTCAGCGCCCAGAACATCGCAGGGTAGAAGACCATCCTCTCCATCCCGCCCTGTCCCAAGCCGAGATAGGTGCTGCCGATTAGGAGCACCAATGCCGAAAGGCCAATTAGGCCGAGCAGGACGAACAGGTACGAGACCGGAGGACGAACAGCTTTCCAGGAATAGACCGCCGCCAAGTTGCCGAAAAGGAAGGCGAGGAGGGCGAACAGCCCGTGCAGCTCCATGAAGTTGTCCATATCGAAGATGCCCACACCGATGGACCCTATTGCGGAGATCGCTAGCAAGAGCCACAGCTTCGACTTCTCGTCCCTCTGCCACAGCAAATATGAGGCCGCTAGCGCCATCAGCCCGAACACCACGAGCGCGATGGTGAAGACCACGCGCGAGGCCGTCGGCCCGACGCCCAGCTCGCTGATGAAGTCCTGCGAGACGCTGTATCCGGGATACAGGAACTCAGCCAGGTGTATCAGGAAGAGCATCTCCAGGCCTCCGACGAAGAGCCACAAGCCGGGCGACCGCAGGTTGAACATGAGCCGAAAACGGCGCTGGGGCATGATTATGGTTTCCCTTTCCGTGATATCGGCGAGTTGACGGGGCTCTTGGGTAAAGCCATCTTCAGCAAGGCGTCCAAGCGACCCTTTCAAGGTTGCCCCACTCTTTGAACATCGTCCCACAAAGGACATACCACATGACTCCCGGTGAGGAGACACGAGAAGCGGGGTTGACACGATGCGGGGAGCCTGAAGACGGCCTCGGAATCAAGACCCCCAAGGATGTGAACACATGAGAAAGGAGTTCGAGAGCGAATTGGCGAAGAGAGTAGCAGGTAAGAAGGCGCCCAGCAAGGCCTGGGTCATGGTGGCGCTCTGTGCCGCCGTCCTGGTTTGTGGCGCGGTTGCCGTGACGGCAGTTGCCGCAGGCAACGGCGAGGATAATGGCGATCAGATTCAGCTCCAGGATCCGATCCAGGACCGGCTTATGGACGGCTCGTGCGAGGACAGCGACGGTGACGGCATCTGCGACAACTTCGTCGACGCTGACGGAGACGGGATCTGCGATCTCTGCACCTGCCCGTGCAGCACGTAAAGCGGACATTTGCAGACAACTGCTGAAAACCCATTACGAGGCCTGTCGGGACCAACAACCCCGGCAGGCGACATATATTCTGAAGAGCGTTTCTGCCCACATTCTACTGTCAGAAGTTCAAAGGGCTCGGCGAATCGGACGCTCCCTATCCAGTCAGGCCTCGGTTGCGGAGGCGCTGGTCCTCCCAGGTCTTGAAGTCTGCCGCAGGTGGGACGACCTCGGCTTCGGGCTTCTTCTCGAGTTGCGCCGCGCCATTCGGGCATCCCGTCACGCATAGGCCGCATCCGATGCACTTCGCGAGGTCCACGACCGAGACGCCGTTCTCTTCGCGGATCGCGTGGACCTGGCACCTGTCGTTACAGGTGCCACAGCCGACGCATTCGTCCGGATCGATACGGGCGAAGTAGTTGGCGGAGGCCACCGAGTTCTCGATGCCCCAGTCGGTGATGCCACGCAACAGGCCGCAGCAGCAGCCGCAGCAGTTGCATACGTAGCCTATCCCCTTCGTGACGTTGTTCACGGTGTGGACCAGGCCGAGCTCCTCGGCCTTGTCTAGGAACGCCAGAGCTTCGTCCTTCGATATGGACGACTTGCCGGGCGGGCTCTCGCTGTCCGAGAAGGAAAGGCAGGTCCTCAGCGGGAATCTGCACTCGTTGCCGACATGCTTCTGTTGGTCCCTGCAGATGCAGTCCCTCAGGACGAAGGACTTGGACCGTGTCAGGATCGCCTTCACGTCGTCGTACGGGAGGATCCATTCAGACTTGACCGCCTTCTGAGCCGGGACGACTCTGTGTATGGCCGGCTGTGGCCTCATGATGCCCTCCGCTCCGCCCGTCGACAGGTACTCCTCAATCATGTGCGCCAGTTCATGGTCCATGCTGCTCGCCTCGTATATCCCCACGATGAACGGCGCCAGCCGGAACAGGCTCTTGCCATCTTCCTCGTAGTTCCATGCGAGGCCTTTGTCCGCCATGTTCAGCAACCTTGTCCTCGCCTCTTCGGGCGTGAGCCCCGTCCGCGACGCGATGACGTCGGGTGTCTCCTTCGTCCGGCCCATCTGACCACCCAGAGAGGCTTCCTCGGGCGAGAATAACTTCTTGAGGATCCTTATCTCGACTTTCGACGGCGTTCTCGGAAAGCCGTTCGGAAGCTTGTCCAGCGCTTCTGCGAGATTCTCATAGACGAGGTCGCTCATTCCCTCCCCTCTCGAGTGGGACGATGAACGACTTACATCCTAATAACAGGGTCGTCCTCGGCGCAAGAACCCACCGATCGACGAAGAGCTCGAGGCCCCCGACCGGGAATAGTTTTGTAAGGGAATAGTTAAATAAAGGAACTAGTATGTGAGGCCTTCATGAGCCGTGCGGACCAGAAGAAGTTGGAGGACATCGCGGACGGATTCATGGACACGTTCCCCGCATTCTTCCGAAGAGTCGCCCGAGGGGTCGCCCATCCAAGCGCCAGGAAATTCGACCCGAGCAGGTTCGTCCTCAAAGCGGTCCATATGCATGGCCCCGTACGCATGTCGATGATCGGGAGTCATATGGGGATATCGAGGCCCTACATGACAGCCCTGGTCGACAAGCTCATAGAAGACGGCTTGGTCGAGAGGGTGCCAGACCCTGACGACAGGCGCGTGGTCAAAGTCAGGATCACGGATGCTGGCAAAGAGGAGATCAAGGACTTCACGGAATCTGCTAGGAAGGCCGTCATCAAGAACCTCTCCTCGCTGGATTCTGAGGACATCTCCACACTTAACGATTTGATGAGGAAGTTCAGAGACATCGTCTCCAAGTGGGACCGGGAAGAGACCGGGAAACGCAGATCAGGAAAGGATGTGTGACCATGTCGGACATTGCCATAAGCGCCACGAATCTCACGAAGAAGTTCAAGGACTTCACCGCCGTAGACCACGTCTCCTTCGAGGTGAAGAAGGGGGAGGTGTTCGGCCTGCTGGGGCCGAACGGGGCCGGCAAATCGACAGCCATCAGGATGCTGGCCACGCTCAGCGTCCCTACCGAGGGCTCCGCGACCGTCGCGGGGTTCGACGTACGAAAGGAGGACGCCAAGGTCAGGGAGCACATAGGCCTAGTGTCCGAGAAGCTGATCATGTACGACGAGCTGACGGCCAGGGAGAACCTGAAGCTCTTCGGGAAGCTGTACGATGTGCCGAACGACGTCCTCGACAAGAGACTGTCCAAGCTGCTTGACTTCGTGCGCATGCAGCAGTGGGCGGACCACCGGATAGACACTTTCTCCACAGGCATGAAGCAGCGGATCAATGTCATTCGGGCCTTGGTGAACCAGCCCGAGATACTGTTCCTCGACGAGCCAACGCTCGGCCTGGACCCACAGTCGACGGCGGAGGTCAGGGAACTCGTCCGGAGGATCAACATCGAGAACAGGACCACCATCATCCTCACGACGCACATGATGACCGAGGCGGACATGCTCTGCGACAGGATCGGGATCATGGACCACGGGAAGATCGTGGCGCTGGACACGTCGGCCGGCCTGAAGAGGTCCATCACCGGGACCGACGCGACCCTGTTCGAGTTCGAGATACCGAACCTCGACTCGAACGTGCTGTCCTCGGTAAAATCACTGGCGTCTGTCAGCTCGGTCGTCCAGGACGACCCGACGCACATCAAGGTCAGCTCTGTCGGGAGCGACTCCTTCGATGTCCTGGTCGACGCCCTTCGGAAGAGCGGAGCCCAGATACGGACAGTCAGGAATCTCGAGCCGACGCTCGAAGATGTCTTCCTCAAAATCACGGGACATGAAGTGAGGGATTCGGTGGCGAATGCGCCTGCCCCCAAACACTTGGGCGGCCCCAAAGGATGGCGCCCCAAGAACAGGGTGAGGTGAGATCATGGGCGTGAAACGTATCCTGAGACACAGCGCATGGATCTGCTGGAAGGACCTGCTGGAGTTCAGCAGGAGCAAGCTGAGAGTGGTGATGGTGGTGCTCATGCCCCTCTTCATGATGATGATGGTCGGGTTCATCTTCCCGACTGGAGACAGCATCAGCCAGCAGCCAGTAGCTCTTGCGAACCAGGACTTGGTCGTCAATGGAACGTCTCTGGGCGACAATTTCGTTGTGCAGCTGGAGGCTGTCAACAACCTGACGGGCATGATGGATTTGCGCAACGCGACCGACTTCGACGACATCAAGTCGATGATCCAAGAGGGAAAGGTCAGCGGCGGCATCATCGTGCCCCCTACATTCACGTCCGACATCCTTGCCGGCAGGCAGGGGAACATCACCATAATGACCGACCAGTCGAACCCTCAGATGTCGGCGATGATACAGAGCGTTCTCACTCAGGTCATCGAGCAGCTCGGGTCCCAGATGGCGGAGCTGAACCTCAACCAGACATACGGCATCTCGCTCGACCAGACTCCTGCGGTGCTGATGCCTTACAATGTCGAGCTGAAGGGCATCGTGCCCGGTGACCCGAACTACTTCGAGTTCGTCGCGCCGGGGATAATGGCCATGGTCGTCATGATGTCGCTCATGACGGGCCTGCCGCACGCGATATCCTACGAGAGGGACATGGGAACGCTGGACGGCATGCTCGCGGCGCCCACCAGCCGGTGGGCGATCATCCTGGGCAAGGTGATGGCGCAGTCGACAACGGGCTTGATCCAAGGGTTCATCATACTGCTGCTGTCGGTGCTGCTGTTCGGCGTATCGATCCACGGAAGCATCCTGCTAGTGTTGCTGCTGATCCTCCTGACCGTGTTCAGCTTCGTCGGCCTGGGGATACTCATAACCTCGTTCGCAGACAAAGAGGAGACCGCGACGATGGTCATGATGACGCTCATGTTCCCCATGATGTTCCTGAGCGGGGTCTTCTTCCCGATCCAGCAGATGCCCTCGTTCATGCAGTCCTTAGCCAACGTCCTTCCGCTGACCTACGCAGCGGATGCGATGAGGAAGGTGATGGTGCTGGGGGCAGACTTTCAGGCGATATTCACAGATGTGGTCGTCCTCGCCGTGTTCGGCAGCGTCCTGCTCGCCATAGCCGTCCCCTTGTTCAAGAGGGCCATGAGCAGGTGAGCCTTGCCCAGGGTCGGCATCGCAGGCACGGACGCGCCTAATGCTGCAAAGAGTGAACTTCGCTCGTCGTGAGGAGAAGCCCGCGGTGGAGAAAAGACGAAGAGGTTTGGCGGACAGTCTTCAGAACGGCACACATCACGGCATAGGCCACCAGGGCAGCATTGTGTCGTTCGGCCCGTCTGTCAAGTCAGGCGCATGCCAGCCACCGTATCGAGCCCACCCCTCCAGAGGCCATAGGTTCTTGTAGACTTGGCTCTCGAAGAACCACCAATTGACTCCCGGTAATATGGAGGAGTCCACGGTCAGAGTCAACACATTCCCTTCAACAGCGATCGAATCTGAGTTCAGATAGATCACGGGGAATGGTTCTGCCAGACCTGTGATGTCTTTGATCGCCGCCGTGAAACCAATTCCATCCCAGGCGATGAACGCATAGTAGTCGGCATACCAATGTGTGGGCTCGACGTAGAAGTACCATGCCCACCTGACTTCTTTGACACCGTCCGGAAGGAGAGTTCCTGCGGCTATCGGATCCTTGACCAGAACGCCCATTTGCACTTGCTTGTTCTTCACTGTAATCCAGCCGGCAAGTATGTCCAGGTAGCCTGCGTTAGAGATCGGGCTGTCCCCCGACCACCAGCTCACAGGATCCCCACTTACCGTGTACCAGGTCTTCCCCAGGTCCCCTTCTCTGTCCGTGACATAGACCGTATTGGATGCCGAGGACAAAGGCATAGCCAGCATCAGCGTGGCTATGAGAATACTCATTACTGCCAATGTCGCTTTCATGATTCACCCCCTCCTCGAACCACCCTCGAGGCGACCTTACTATGCGCACGATTTCTTATTAGTGTCTTTCCAGCCCCGGGTTCGTCAATCGCCGTGCTACGGCCTGACAATGGTCTCACTGCGACGGCGCGCTTCAGTCTCTGGCTTTCATCACGCTGATACTCCGTGACCATTACTCACGGTCAAGAACGACGCGAGAACTCTCATTTGAACATGGCCATGATCAGTGGTTCAAAGAACGACAAAACACGCATAGATCATCTCAGGCAAAGACCATCTGGAAGGAAAGAAAAAGTGGAAGTGGTTTGAACTCGCCTGTGTGTATTCCCGTGACTCATGGGGGAGGCCACGGGAGATCCAAGTAAGAGTAGCCATCTACGAGCGGCAGGTCGACTGCATCAACGAACCAGTATCCGGCTGATCCCAAGGTACCCCACCATGCTCGCACCAGTGGCGACCACCACTCGAGCGCCAGATCACCTATCGCTGCTGAGGTGAACTGCAGCTGTAGCGTCGAGCCTTCGACCGAGAACGCCACAGGTGCCGTGAGGAATGTGGCGTAGTCCAGTATGAAAGATGAGTAGCTCGACCCGTCGTATCTCAATGCGATCAGGAACAGCGCCGGCACTGGGTTGATGAGAACGTTGTACGGTGACGGGTCAATCCACATGGCCCACTCAACGAGCTTGATTCCCTCTGGCAGCGCAGAACCCTCCTCTGGAAGTGCAGCGGCCGCTTCGATCCCAAACGTGTATGTGTCTTTCTTCAGCGACAGCCAAGTGGACACCAAGTCGAGGTAGCCGGCTCCCGCAATCGGAGCGCCTTCCGTGTAATACCTCGCGAGCCCGCCTGTCTTCATATCGACCCCGAACCCCAGATCTCCCTCTGAGTCCTCAACCACCATCGTCAGAGTCCCTGCAGAGACGCTGCCCGGGATCAGCATTAGTCCAGCTACAATTGCGCTCAACAACGCTATCATTACTCTCCTCACTCACTCCCTCCTGTTCGAACGACTCTTGAGACGTTCGTCTCATGCCCTCCACCCAGGGCACGATTCTTGATAGCAGCGGCCTGAACCATATACGCGCGTTCTGGAGGCGTATGACATTGCGGCCACAAACGGACGGCAGATTGACCATTCGGTCTGGCTTTGATTGACAGACCGGACATTCCCAGTGCAAGAATAGGGCACTCAGTCTGCCGACCAGGATTACCGTGTCCCGAGACCAGAATGCAGATTGTGCGCATTGGTCTTCTCAGAAGGGCGCGTCCGGACTTCAGGCAACTTGTCTCGCCAGGTCGTATATATGCGTTCAAGAAAGGCGAAATTGACCATCACGGCCAGGACGTCTTCATCCTCACCGACCTCTCTGAGAGCCTTGCGTATCTCAGTCATCTTCCCTGACCAGAAGACCCAGATGAGGAGACTTGGGAGGTTGCTGAATGTCCTCATGTACTGATCCTGGAACGGGGACTTCGAAAGCAACCTCCTGCCGACTTCCCCTTTGTCAGCGCCGTCCCTGAGGTTCACATGCGTCACCAGGAACATGTCTCCGCCTAAGGCGAGGTCTGAAGGCATGCTCAGATCTAGCGAGCCCTCGGACATCATGTTTTCCAGATGTCGCCTGACCGTCTTGGCCGAGGCTCCGACCATATCAGCGATATCTGCTACTGGTCTGCGCGCGTTGTCCTTGAGCGAAGCGATTATCTTGAGATCGAGGGGAGAGAGCTCCTTGTAGCTCTGCTTCCGCTTTCCTACTCCATCAACAGGATAGTCGGGCGACAGCCCGTCATCGAGGCAGTTAATGCCCACAGTAGGCTCTGGCATCTCCGCTGCTCGTTTCACGAATTCGACATAACTGCCGAGTTCGGATATGTTCCTCAGGAACCCGACGACATAGAGGAAATTCCCTCCGGTGACAACGACACGACGCGAGAATTCGCTTTCCCCCAATCTGTCGAAGGTCTTCTCGACCGATGCTGTCATGGACTTACCGAAGACCGTCACAGGGACTGCATCAAGATAAGGAATGGAAATGCCCGCAATCATGCCTTTGATCACCCCGATCTTCGTCAGGATCTGCATTCGATGATCAACTGCTTGCCTGGAGATCCCGAGTCTTTTCGCAAGGTCCCGGATGTGAATCCTAGGATTCGCACCTATCAGGACCAATAGCTTTCGATCTGTATCATCCATTTCCTCAAGATCGTCAGGACAATGTGAAGTATTGAACCTTTCCCACAAGAACCTGGATGCATGGTTCCCAACGCGAGAATACTGCATGGAATGCGCTCTGAGCCGTCTCATTCAAGAGGAGAAGAAAAGGAAACGTCTTCATCTCGGTACCAAGACATTCCCTGATTGACGAATAGCTAGATCTTCGAGTTCATGTAAGGCTCTCTGCGGGAATAGAGACAACGGAAGGAAAAGACCATACGAAGGAATGGCAATACGAGTCGGGGGTTGGCGATGAGAAGTGACGATTCAGGCGTCAAGAATGTCATGAAGCACCGGCGACGGGATGCGCCGGTGCTTGAAGACGAAGACCTGTCTGCTCGATGGCGAGAAGTGCTCAAGTCTTACAGCGCTGCGGATGAAGGGCAACAGAGAGGCACAATCTATCCTCGCCAGCAAAGACTGTTTGACATCGTTCGAAAAGACGGCAGAATCAGATTGATGCTCGGGTACGGAGAGGAGAACCCCGACCCGGATTTCGCAAACCACGGACAACGACGCCAGGTCGAATGCCTGCTTGGGTTTGAAAGACCCGTGGGGCACCTGATGGAGGAGGCGGAAGAGCGATGGATGGCAGGGGATTTCCAGGGAGAAGCGGCGATACTCGAGGAATTCGCGAATTCGAACCCACAGAGAGATGCCATTCTGGATTTGGCCGCCGAGGCAAGACAGGATGCCCTGACAGGCGCCTCGACTCGACAGAAGCCTAGAAGGAGAGGGATGGAGTAGATAACAGCCTCCGGAGACTCACAGGCAGGAAGAGCGATCCTGGCCAGCATTCAAACTTCGAATACAGTTCTCTGCACAAGTCGGCGACTGCTTTTATCCCTGAGCGCGCATCCAGTCGCACGGTGAGTACAGTGAAGTTCGTTCCATTCGCCCAAGAGCGCTGGCAATGCAAGTTCGAGAACATGGTCGAGTACAACTTATCGGAGAGCAGCGTGCAGCCTCTGACACCTCGCGAGCTCTTCGAGAGCGACCGGGCGAGTGAGGCGTTCCTGGACATCCCATTGGGCTATTGTCAAGCGGACGGCACGCCGCCGCTGAAATCGGCGATCGCTGCCATCTACAAGAACGCGACCCCGGAGAACGTGATAGTCACTACGGGCTCCTCCGAAGCCAACTTCATCGCGGCTTGGCATCTGTTCGAGAAGGGAGACGAGATTGTGTTCATGACACCCGCTTACGCTCAGGTCTGGGGACTCGCGAAGACCTTTGGGATGAAGATCAAACCGCTTCGGCTCAGGGAGGAGCTCGGCTGGCAATTCGATCCAGAGGACCTCAAGTCCCTTATCACGAAGAAGACCAAAGTCATCCAAGTCTGCAACCCCAACAATCCGACAGGGGCGGTCATGGCCAAAGAGCAGCGCAAGGCCCTCCTTGACGCGGCCAGGGACTCTGGAGCATGGCTCATGTCAGACGAGATATTTGTCGGAGCGGAGCGCGAAGGCCCTATCACCGAATCACTCTGGGGACAATACGACCACACGCTGATCACGGGCGGGCTGAGCAAGGCCTACGGACTCAACGGGGTCAGGATCGGATGGCTGGCCGGCCACCCTGAGACGCTCCAAGAGATCATGGCGCGCCACGACTACACGACCTTGGCGCCATCGACGCTCTCCGACCGCCTAGCCCAGCTGGCCCTCGAGCCCAGGAGACGAGAGAGAATCCTTGCCCGCACGCGTGCCATCCTTCAGAAGAACTACCCGATCCTGCGCGGCTGGCTCGAGGCACACGGTTCCTTGTTCTCGCACATCCCTCCGACAGCATGTGCCATCTGTTATGTCAAGTACAAAATGAAGATCAACTCGTCCGATCTCGCAGAACGACTTCGGAAGGAGAAGTCCGTCCTAATCGTGCCCGGAGACCACTTCATGATGGACGGGTACATCCGCATCGGAACCGGACCGCCAACGGATTACCTCCTCAACGGCCTCGAGCGGGTGGACGAACTCCTTAAGGAGCTTGACGTGGGCAAGAAGAAGTGAACACGGAGGAAGCCGGCTCAGCGCAACAATCCCACGATTGGAGGTCAGCCTGTATCTCCGGTTCAACCACGGTCCTCTCCACGATTCTGTGATTTCTCTCACGATTCGCGGTCCGCCCTAGTCATTCTTCATCCGCCCTTCTCTCTGCAGCGGCCCCGGAGCCCACCACGCTCGCTCTCCGAGGATGGTCATCATGGCAGGAACGATGTACGTCCGCACGACCATCGCATCTAACAGGATGGCAAAGGCGATTGCGAAGCCCATCTCCTTGAGCATCATCGTGCTGGATATCATCATCATGGCGATTGCAGAGCCCATTATGATTGCCAATGCGGTGATGATCCCGCCAGTCCAGTCGAGGGCCTCAACGATGGCGTCGTGGTTGGTTCTGCCCTTGTGTCTCTCCTCCCTGATCCTGGTGAGAATGAACACGTTGTAGTCCATCCCCATGCCCATCAGCATGATGAACAGTATGAGCGGGATTATCCAGAGGATCGGCTGACCGAGTCCGTACCCGAAGACCCCAACAGTGACCGCGAAGGCCCATGATATGCTCAGCAGGATCGAGATCACGGCGAAGAGGGATAGGAGCACGGCCCCCAGCACGATCAGCAGCACGACGAAGATACCAATCACAACGATGATCTCCATGATCGTGAACTGCTCGTTGAGGTCGTTCTTGAGGTCGTAGATCACAGCTGACGCGCCGCCGACATATATGTCCGCGGACGAGACGACCGCGTCCTCTGCGGCCATGGCAATCACCAAGGACCTGAGTTCCTCGACAGTCCCGAGGGACTCTGCAGTCATCGGCCCTGCCTCGAGCACGACCGTGATCAGGACTGTTCGGCGGTCGAGACCGACCGTCTGGAGCATCAGGGCTTCCTGGCTGGCCCTGGCCTCAGGAGACATCGAGCTCAGGTTCCTGTAATCGATGGCCGGACCCTGCGGATTCGTCGTGCCAGTGACTTGCTTCACATTGTCCACAGAAGCCACAGCATAGGTGATGTCCTCGATAGCATCCAGATCATCTAGACTGAAATTGGTGCCATCATACACGGGCGTGTCCATCACGACGACTATCTGCGTGGGCATTATCCTGCCGGCCCCGAAGGCAGCCGTCATTGCCGAGATTCCCTCGTTGCTCTCTACCCCAGAAGACATGCCCTCTATGAAATCGAAGCTCGTCTCGGCGGACACGAATATGTAGGTCGTCGGAATCGATATGAGGACTGCCGCCACCATGACGGCCTTCGCGTGCTTGATGGAGAAGTTGGCCGCCTTGTAGAAGTATCCCCTATGCCCGGCCTTCCTCCTCGACATGAGCTTCTCGGTGTACTTGTACCACCTCTTCTTGTTGTTCGGCCAGAACACCCTGTTGCCGAGCAGCATGAGTATCGACGGCACCAGCGTGAGTGCCACAAGAAGAGAGATGGCTATTGCCATCCCCAGGACGAGTCCCATTGTGCGTATCATCGAGAAGTCCGCTATGGCCAACGCGAAGAACGACACCATCACGGTCGCCCCGCTCGTGGAGATGCTCTCTCCTGCCCACGTGACCGACGTGCGGACCGCTTCCTCCCTCACGTGGCCCTTGACGCGCTCTTCTCGATACCTGGCCACTATGAAGATGGCGTAGTCCGTTCCAACACCCATGAGGATGCTGAACAGCATCATCGTCACTGAGTAGTGGATTTCAGCGACATACGAACCTATGAAGAAGACAATGGCCTGGCTGACTCCCAAAGCCACCATCACGCTTCCGAGCGGGATGAACTGCGCAACCACCGAACGGAAGAAGATGCCCATGAGGACGATTATGATGATGATTGTCACGGGCTCAATGAGCATCATCTCGTCACCCATGGAGGCCTCCATGTCTGCGGTTAGCGCCGCATCTCCCGTAACGTACACCTTGTATTCTGAGCTCAGATGAACATCTCTCGCGTCCTTGACGAGGTCCCTGAGCACCTGGACATTGTCAGCTATCGGCTGTACATCCCCTTCGTAATATCCAGAATCCTTGGAGAAGCTGAGCACGATCAGCATCGCACTGTTGTCCGGACTTAGGAAGCCAGCAAGATACTCCTCCGGCAAGGAGACAGGGTAGTCTGATAATGTACCTGTAGACACGACCTGCCTAGCGAACGCGGCTGCCTCCGGATACGAATAGTCTGGGCCGAGCTCGTAGACCTGTTCAAGGAAGGCTGCGTCGGAGACGCCTGCCATCGCCGCGATCGTAGAAATCGAGTAGTTGTGGATCAGCGTCGCGTTGGCAAAGGATTCCAGGTCAAACGATGAGAGGACGCCGAGCATGACCAGCTTCTGCTCCTCCGGATACGGAAGGCCTTCGATGAAAGTTGGGGCCGACATGCCTATCGCGTATTCCGCCCTGGACGTCGGGTCCGCCACCAGGAGCGCATCGCTCGATGTGGAGTTCCAGACATCCAAGAAGGCGTAGTAGTACTGATAGCTGGCCTCGATGGTGGCGCTGTCTGCAGACGCCATCATCTCGTCCAGAGCCGCGATCGTGAGAATGTGTGCGGCATTGTCCCGCTCTGTCGTGTTCAGTGCTGGCTCTGCGCCAAGCAGGTATACCCAATTCCCCAGGTAGAGCGCGGGTATGCCATATAGAAGAGAAGCCGTGGAGTTGACCTGGTACTCGACTTCATAGGTCATAGGGCCAAGCTCGAGCACTAGCCCCAGAATCATCTGCTCATGCAGAGAATAGACCGATGACACGTCTTCCAGATACTTGATCTCGTCCGACTGCGCTACGAGGTCTCCCAGACTAAGGGCGAAATCTCGGACCTCCTGAGAGGTCATGTCTGGGCCAGTGACCACGACCATCAGAGTGCTGTTGGCGAGGGAGGTGGGGAACTGTTCGTCGATGATTTCCTGAGCACGGAGCGACTCGATGTCGCCCGTCACCATCTCTGACTCCTGGTATGCCAGGACGTCATTGACCTTGGAAATCGCGGGGATCGAGACAAGGACAATGACAATCCACGCAATGAGAATCTTCTTGTGGTGTTTGACCACGGTGTCAGCAAGTTTCGCAAAAATCATCAGAGCAACTCCGTCATCGCCTTTCTGGCTGAGTGTATGTCGTCGGGTTAGAATGACGCCTGATATATGCGTTTCGATAGAATGCCAATTGGATGTTGGCCGAATGTATGGGCCAAGGATTATCTAGACCCTGTCTCGCGCCGATCCCAGCCCGTCACGCCCGGGAGGCGTCAAATCGAACAGGGTCGATGCAATTCATGAGGAGTGAGGCGCGCCAATGCTTCTGACGCGGCCGCAAAAGATTGAGAAGGCGGATGGTGATTAGGCCGGGACTCAATGAGCTCCGGCCAATCCTCGTCCACAGAAGACACAAATTCGTCCGAGCAAGCCAGCGAGAGGCGCCCTAAGAACACATTGACGACGGTCGCAGGCTGGCTGACGATCGCCGCTGGGCTGCTCGCACTCAACAACGGGCTAAGGGCGCTGTTGGATGAGACATCGTTCCTGTGGTTGGACATCGACATAGCGCTGAACAGATTCAGCGTCTGCGGGATCTTGATCACTATAGTCGGCGTCTTGGCGGTCGCCGGAGGCATCTCTGCCGTACGCGGCAAGTACTTCACCTTGGCCCTGGCTGGAGCGGCGTTCGGTATGGTGGGAGACGGCATCGCTGGGCTCTTTCTAGGGCTCACCGCGATCATACTGCTGTTCTTGTCCAATGAGGACATCTGAGAAGAATTGGACGCGTTAGTTCAACTCTGAATATCGGAAGCAGCTCACGAGGTGATCATTGACCATGCCAACTGCCTGCATGTGCGAGTAACAGATTGTGGGCCCGACGAACTTGAAACCTCTCTTCACGAGGTCGGCGCTCATCTTCTTGGCCTCTGGAGAGGTAACGGGTATCTGTGACAGGCTCCTCCGCCTGTTGCGGATAGGTCCTCCGCCGACAAAGGACCAGATGTAGGAGTCGAAGTCCCCGTACTCGTCCTGGACCTCGAGGAAGGCCCTTGCGTTGGAGACCGCGGATTCGACCTTCCGGCGGTTGCGCACTATCCCCGAGTCCGCCAGCAGTCTCTTCACCCTTCTCTCGTCGAACGCGGCGACCTTCTTGGGCTCGAAGTTGGCGAACGCGCGCCGGTAGTTCTCCCGCTTGTTCAGTATCGTGCTCCAGCTCAGCCCCGCCTGAGCCCCCTCAAGAACGAGAAACTCGAAAGTCTTCCGGTCCTCGTGGACCGGCACCCCCCACTCCTCGTCGTGGTAGGCACGCATCAACGGATCGTCGAGGTTCACCCAGGGGCATCTTCTCTTCATGGTTTCAAGAAGGGTATGTCCATTGGAGACTCTAAAAGAGTTCGACTGAGCGGTGAAGGGGCGTCCCTCTCGGTGCCAAGGCCACCCTGATTGAGAGTCCGCGATATGTCCTGACTCATGTCCAGCTCACCATGGGAGGAGTCCTTAAGCCCCATGAAACGATTTGGAGTCTGGAGGAATGGCGATGAGGTGCCCGAAATGTGGGACAGAGATGCTCGCGACTTCCATTGCATGTCCTGCGTGCGGGGCGCGCTTCGGAAGGAAGATCGCTGCGCCACCCGAAGACGAACCGAGGGCGGCTGCCGTTCAATATCGGACTCCTGAGCGTCTTGCGGGCCCGGTGTCCAAGCCGTCGTCCATGAGTCTCCCGAAACTGTTGATGACGATCATCCTCATCGTTGTCGTCGTTGTACTACCACTGGCGTACAACCTCGGCCTGTTCGACCCGAAACAGCCCGAACCGGAACCCGAGGCCAACTTGGGCGGGTTCTTCCAATGGGAGGCCATGGGAGACTTCTTTGGAGGGGAGGGGGGTTCTGTCTGGATCACCGGCGACATCAGCAACTCCGGGGACGTAGCCGGCTCAGGGACGGTCCACATCAGGGTCTTCGACGGGTACGAGTGGAAGGACTACTACCAAGGGACGGGTGTTGTTCCAGTCGACGGCACGGTAGATTTCGAATACTCCGTCTCGTGCGACAGGATTATCGTGAGCTCCGTTGAGGTCACGATAACCATCCAGGAGACGTAGGTCAGAAGGTGGACACGGGCATCCGACCGTCTGTCGAGCACGGCCCCGGATGCGCATTCATGTCTCACACATGCTCGGACGGAACCGATCCCAGATGGACCTCGCGACCCTCCCATGTTCCCCCCCGTGCTTCCCGACGGTTCACATCCTGCATGCGACAGTTATCCTTTTCCCCGATTCCGGTGCCCGCGGTACGGACGTGATGTGGAATGACACAGGAGCGCCTGGGCACCGTTGAGTCCGGGCAGAATCCTTCCCTCGCGACGTCAGTCCTCGGACGCACAAAGAGCTGGGAAACTGGTCACAAATTCGCAGATTCGCCGTCATCCTGAGCAAAACTTATGGCGCTGCAGCGTCATCCGCAGAATCAGGAGGCAAATGGCCTCTGGTGAATACCATGATTGTAGGACTGATGTTGATAGTGGGCGGGCTGGTTCTGCTTTCAGGGGTTTTGTACCTGATCCCCGCGATGGGCAAGCACCTGGAGAAGTTGGCGAAGTTCCTGGGAGCCTTCCAGGCGATCATCGGCGTGATCGCGGTAATCGTCGCGGTCATTGAGATGCTCGACGATGTGACTCTCGCGAACATCTTCCTGCTGATAGTCGGACTGATCCTGGCGACGAGCATCATGTCGGCGCTTCCAGCAGTCGGCAAGTACATCGCGAAGCTGACGAAGGCGCTCGGGGCGTTCCAGACCCTGATCGGCGTAATCGCGCTGGTGCTCGGAATAGTGGAGCTGCTCTGAATACGTTCCAGCCAAACCCAAACCGGTTAACGAGGAGCGCAAGCTCCTCGGTCCTTTAGTTTTCCATCAACTCTCAGCATAGACAAACACCGAATTTAAGTAGAAAAACGAAGCTCCACCCCCAATGGCCGGGACGGATGTAAGACCGCAGAGGCTACTCTACATCGACAACATCCGATGGATCATGATCGTCCTGGTCATCATTATCCATGCCAACGTCATATACGGCCCGGTCGGTCAGTTCTTTGGATACGAAGACAGAGCGAATAGCAGTGAGGGCTCAGACATCGTATTCGTTCTTATCAGCGTCTTCATCCAAGCATTCTTCATGGGCCTGCTTTTCCTGATAGCAGGGTACTTCGTCCCGAATTCGCTCGCGAGAAAGGGCGAGAAGAGATACATCTGGGACAGATTCAAGAGACTGGGCATACCCTCGCTCATCTTCATAGTCTTCCTTGCCCCCCTGATCGATTATCCACTTCATCTCGAGGACGAGATGTCGTTCGTAGAGTTCGCAACGGAGTACTATCCCAACCCGGTCAACTGGGACAGCGGGCCGATGTGGTTTGCGATTGCGCTTCTCATATTCTCGATTGTGTGGACCTTCACCCCCTCAACTTGGACATTCGAGCGATTCAAAGGGCCGCTGAATCGCACTAGAGTCGCGATTCTGATAGCCGTCGTGGCCCTGGGCACTTTTCTGGTTCGAATACCGTTCCCCATCGGCACGGACGTCTGGAACATGCAGCTGTGCTTCTTCACCCAGTATGCTGCGATGTTCGTCGTCGGAGTCATCGCCTACAGGAACAACTGGCTTGCGACCCTGACGAAGAAGGACGGCAAGTTCTGGTTGTTGGTGGCGATCGCATCCGTGTTCCTGATATTGTTCCCAATCATGATCGCTGGGGGCGCGCTGGACGAGGACCTGGACCCGTACAATGGAGGACTCAACTGGCAGGCTGCGGGGCTGGCACTGTGGGAGCAGGTGTTCGGGATCAGCATCAGCCTGTGGCTCCTCGTGTGGTTCAGGGAGAGGCACAACAATCAGGGAAGGCTCACGAAGAAGATCTCCGACAACGCATTCGCCATCTACGTGTTCCACCCGCCGATTGTCATCGCGATAGCAGTCTTGCTGGCTGACTACGACGTTCCCAACATACTGAAATTCCCGGTTCTGGCGATATCGGCTTTCCTGATCACGCTCTGTCTAACGGAGTTTGTGCTGAGAAGAATTCCCGGACTCAAGACCGTTCTCTGAATCCCGTTATCCAAACGCCTTTGCTTCTTAAACCGAATCATCTCATGAACGAACACGAACGAGGCTTGCGCCGTGGTTGATTCAGAAGATTACTACTTGTCCCCGACAATTCGGGCGCCGCTCGGTGCGCTTACCCCTCGACGGGGGATTGGCGTGAGCTCGAGACAACTCCTGCCGATCAAGCAAGAGTGTGCGAAAAAATGAAAATGATAGGGACGGTCAAGCCCCTATCGCAGCCGACATCCAAGTGTTTCTCTATCCTCCAAGGCCGGGGTTCGACTTGTAGAAGACTCCGTTGTATCCTCCGTATGGGTCATTGTAGATGTCTTCCACGATCACGAATTCACTCCAGAGATACGGATAGGTGTCCCCGTACCCATTTGGTCCAATCCAGACTATCTTGGTGAAGGATGTGTACTGATGCTCCTGCCCATCATCGCCGTAGTAGTCCCCGACCACGTGATTCGTGCACCACGCAGTCGTATCCCATGTCCCTCCGTTGAACCTGGCATCATCCCAGCTCTGACTCCACTTCATGACCAGGAGATCGTCAACCCAGTCACCGGTCATCCCCCGGTAGGCTCCGTCTAGATATCTGTCAGCGCCATCATATGTGCCAACGAAGAGCCTGGCATCGTAGTTGTATCCATACATATCGAATCCACCCACGCCATATAGCCGAAGGAAGTTGATGCCGAGCTGCCCGTAAACCGTCTTGCCCGGGGCTCCTCCCGGGAACGTCCAGGCATTGCCCGTGGCGACAATCTCGACAACGATTGTGCCGGAATCCTTAACGGGAATGGTGTGGAGGACCCAGAATTCGTTCGTGCTCGGATCTGCCGGATAAGACCACGATAGCTTGCCATTCACATACACCATGAAGCTGTCGTTGCCTATGCCATCGAGTGCGCTAATCTGAAGAAGTCTAGCCTGAGCGGATGCGAACATTGTAACGCTCGCCCACTTTCCAGTGTCATCCTCCGTAGCTGCCCAGACAGTCCTCAGATTGTGGGCGCGCGCATAGGTGGGAGAATCATCATCATAGGGATCATTCATCGGATCGAATCCTCCCCAGCCTCCCGATGCGAGCGTCCACACTGTGCTGCTCCAGCCGTCAGTCCTCCCTGCCTCAGTAACAGGGTCTCCGATGTTCACTTCGTCAAGAAGAACGAGCCCGGCTTCTGCCCTAGGCAACACTGCCATAGCTGCAGCAGCCACTACCAGAACCACTAATGCGGCCGCGATTCTGGCGAAGGCGCGTCCGGGCCGATACCGTTTCCCAGCAATCTCGCTTCCCAGCCTGCTCTCAAACTCCATTGTTCCCATTCCTCCTCTTGTCATCGCGGGACTCATATGCGCTCCGCGCTGGCGCTGAGGGGGCGGAGCAGAGGTCGGTACCTAAGGACAACAAAAACTCACAACGACGGACCTCAATGTCCGATTCCAAATGCACTGGTTGACCCTAACCTGCCACTCCCCCGAGCTACCATCCGGATCAACTGAACCGGATGCAGCTCGAATCAGCTACTGACATCTTAAAGACAACTGGTTCGAAACGCTGACACGAAGTGTTCATGTCGGATGGTATGAAACGACAGGATACGAATCGTCCTGAGAAAAGCAGCTCAAAGTGATCATCCATTTCGCTCCCACAGTTCTAAGGGTATCTGTGAAATGATGTCCAAAAAGAGTCAGAAGAGAGCCGGCACCGTCAGGTCGGCCCTCTCAAGAACCGGTTTCCGATTTGAGTTCGGTGTTACTTCTTCTGCTTCTTTGCCTTCTTCGGGGGCGTGACTCTCCAATCATCCACCTCCCGCAGAATGGTCAGGTCAAATGAACCAGGGATGTAGAAATCGATCTCCTCGATCGACAGACTGTCATAGACAGGGTCGGCGTAATCGCGTGCGGCGTCCATATCCGCGAACTTCTTGAACTCCCAGATCCAGGTCACATCGTACTTCCCGATGTAGAACGTAGCTCCGTAGACCCCTTTCAGCGTCCAGCCTGGCGGGGCGTGCTTCTTGAAAGTCGCGAGATTCTTCGCCATGAATCTCTTGTACTCCATCTCCCTCCCTTTCTCCAGATTACCGCTCCAAAGCAACAACATCGTTTCACCTCCCCCTCGAACCACCCTCAAGGTGACGTATCTATGCGCCCGACCTGCTATAAGCGTCTTTCCGAGGAATGGGAAACTGAGACAACATTCTCAGAGAAGAACGAGAAGGGCGCTTGTCGAGGCACGCAGTTCGCGGATCGGCAGACGACGTGCATGTGCAGGCGTCCCAAGGGTCTTCCGTTGTTCACATGACCTCGTCCAGGTTTATCCATGAGTGCGTCGCAGGCTCGACAAGGAGCATGAACTCCTTCCAGAACCCGCCCCAGACCTCGTCGTCCGCATAGCTTCGCGAGTACTTGTCGTAGTCCGTCCAGCTCCTGAACTCCCATACATCGACGAACTCGCCGTAGGTGCCTCCCAAGCACCTCGAGAAGAGCCTCCTTGATTTGACCGTCTCAGAGAGCAACTTGTCCTGTCTCATGTGTTCGGAGATCTTCTTCGAAAGCGCGAGGAATTCCTCCTTCTTCTCCTGCTTGACAGTGTACATGCCGACATTGATGAACGCCAACAGTGTCACCTCCTCCTCGAACCACCCTCGAAGTGACGTAATTAGGCCCCCCAACTGCTATTAGAGGATTCCTCCGGCTGGAATCGCTGACTGTCGAAGTAGCAGGACGGGCGGCACGCTGTGTTCCGTTCGCGAAGGGGAAGGACAGATTCTTGAGCGATTAGCTGCTGCTTATCGACCCCAGCACCGGCTTGAATATCCAGCCCGTGTCCTTCTGAACGATGCTGTGAGCAAGGTCGAAGTCCAGGGTCAGAGTCTCGGTGTGGTCCGCTGTCACATTGAACGGATGGGTCGTCTTGAGCGCTCCGGATGGGACCGTGAAGTTCACGATAGTCCCGTCCTCCATAGTGCCCGTGACGGCTACCACCACTATCCGTATCTGCGTGTACTTGCCCACGCTGACATTCCCTGATGCGAGCAGCTCCGACATGTTCGTCAGCACGGCGAGGTCCACTGTCTGCTGCTCGAGGTCCAAGGTGTGCCATCCGGAATCGTTGCCCGCATCCGCTTGGTGTATCCTGACCTCCGAGAATGTAACGTTCACATGAGTCCAGTCATCAGGAAGGTCCTTGACGTAAATTGACACTGTCCCGGTCTCAGGCTCCGGCCACATCAAGTATGCGCCTGCGCCACCGACGACAACGACCAGCGTTATCGCGACGGCCAATAGTGTCGTTCTTCCGATTGCCATAGAACGCCAATCACGGGGGGTCAGGCATAAAGGTTTTGGCGCAATCTCCGCATCGCTAGCACAAACTGCGACCTGACAATCACTCTGTCCGGGGCCTGCTTGACCTGCCTGCCGCCCTCACAAGTTCGATGCACTCCTCCGATAGCTCATACGGCTTCTTCCCGGGTAGCCCCTCGAGAGGGCACTTAATCCCGCGGAGCCTGCTCTTACAGAACATGTGCGAGACGTAACCATCGCCGTCTCTTACCGACGTTGTGACTACCCAACACGCCTGACCGGATAATCGAAGAGCCGTTGCCCGCACCTCTCCACGGTCAGCGAATGACGCCCTTATGTCTCTGATGTCGAGCGGCCGTCTCCGAGCACGAAGGACGGTCGCGACTCAGACACCACGCGAAAAGCCTCCGCGGCTATGGCGGCTTCCTCGTATTCTGCCAGAACCCGACGACATTCCCTTCGGTGTCGGCGAAGTAGGCTGTGAAGCCCATGTCCTCGAGGGTGCGAGGCCGACCATGGGGTGAAGCACTGTCGACGTCCGGGCAAGGACATCATGCGTGACGAAAGCGACGCGTGTCAATCGGAAACAACCTTATCTCAGCGAAGGAATCGCGGAGCCGAGGATGGTTGCTCGGATGCCGACCGTGATAGTGAACATGTGGCCCGGTAGAGACGACAGCGCAAAGCGGAGAATCGTAGAGGGGATTACCAATGTCTTCGAGAACGAGAAGATCCCTCGTGACGCAGTCGAGATCCTGTTGATTGAGATCCCGAAGAACAATTGGGCAAGCGGGGGCAGGCTGCACTCGGACGGTTAGATGAAATGGTGGAGTTGCCCATCAACATCCAGCATAGGAGTGTTTGCTGCACGGTCGACATCGCTTGACGGCTATCACAGAAGCTTTATTGCCCTCCCGTGGAATGACAAGTCGGTGGGCATCATGGCGAACTGTCCTTCTTGTGGCGCTCAGATGGTCGACGGTGGCATGTTCTGCAGCAAGTGCGGAGCGAAGGTGGAAGCTCAGGCGATTCCGCGTCCTCCTGGGACCGCGCTCAACCCGATCTGGTACGGGAGCCACTACCGCATAAGAAAGAAGGTCATCGCGATAGCCAACCAATACTGGATAGAGGACGGACAGAAGAACAATCTCGGCTTCTCGCGCCAGAAGATCATTAGGATCAAGGAGAACATCAGGGTCTTCTCGGACGACAGCATGACCACCGAGGTATTCCGGATACAACAGGAACAGATCATGGACATGTGGGGCACGTTCGCGGTAGTCGACTCCGCGACGAACGCTGTCGTGGGCAAGCTGCGCAGGCAGGCGCTCTCGTCAGGCTACTACAAGGACGAGTATCTGCTCTTGGACGTCAACGGAGGGCAGGTCGGCAGGGTGGCCGAGCGCGCAGGGAGGGGGCTGGCCAGGAAGTACCTCCCCGGTGGGTCCATCGTCCCCGAGCAGCTCGTTGTGGAGTTCTACGGACAGCCGGTCGCTGAGATAAAGCAGCAGTTCAAGGTCATAGGGGACAGCTGGGAGGTCGACTGCTCCCGCGTGCCCCCGCAATTCGACAGACGGACCCTGATCTCCGCAATGCTACTGATGGGCATGATTGAGAGAGACAGGAAGTGAGCCTGCCCGCATTGAGAACTAGTCTGCTCACGTTCGCGATCTGCGGACGTTGCAGGCGCACCCCTTGTTCCTCAGCTTGCGCCTCTGTTCCTTCATAGGCTCGAGATGGACCGTCTGGATGTCTCCCCTGTGCGCACTTGGGACATCGCTGAGGTCAAGCGGCGACCTGTGCGAGTAACCCCTTCGGGCCATCTCTCTCACCTGTTCTTCGTGCCGGCTGTACAATGCCACCATACGGCCGCGCCAGCGCATGACCTCGGGGTGCCTGGAGTATCCCTGCTTTCCGTTCAGGACTACGCTCCAGATCGCGTGCAGCTCCCTGTGCTCGGCCAGCAGGTGATTCCTGCAGAGGCATTCGACCGGCAAATCCCATATGCGCATGGCATGTTCCACCAGCACCGTGGTGCATTCATCCGATGTCCCGCGCTCTGACGAATCGGAGCGCAGGATGGAAAACATTACTGCGGGGTCCGCGCTTCCCGCGGATCCCGGTTCGGGTTTCGTGCATGCTCAGTAACCGTTGACAGCCGTCATGAACGAGTACCAGCCGGTGTCGGATGCGAAGGCCAGCTCGCTGTACCTCGATCCGTAGTTGAGGTACTCGCCCTCGATGCCGAACCACAGCGTCATCCCTGACAGAGGCCTCTTGCCTCCGCCGCTCTGGGCGTTCACGCCGAGGTCGATCGCCGACTCGAGCGCCGCGGTGGCGTCCCTGAGGGCAGGATCCGTCACGTCCCTGTCGTTCAGGATGCGGGCAGCGAATCTGTCGATGTCCATGATGTACCATCCGCTGACCATCTCGGACTTCTTGAACGCTCTCAGATAGTCGTCCAAGTTCACGGCTACGTTAGCATTCATCGCGCCGACCCATGTGATGAACTCGTTGAGCACCACGCCCCCGAGTATCGGAACGTCCAGCGCGCTCAGGTCTACCCAGCCCTTGTTGCCGTAGTACATGTCCCAGCCGTAGACCATGTCGTCCGCGACCTCTTCCTTTGTCAGGTACGGGTCCGTGGCCAAATGCGAGAACATCAGGTCGTACGGGAAGCCGTCGTACGGCACGAGCTGCTCAGAGGCGACCATCATGCCAACAAGACCGGTCAGGTACATGTCGTACACGACCTCGATTCCGGACATCATGCATGCGTCGAACCCGAGAACGTCGATGTAGACCCCCGCAGCTGAGATCCCTTCAGAGAACTCCGGGAGAGTCATGTAGCTCATGTCAGTGTCGTCCCAGCATACTCCCCACCATCCGCCACCATGGTCCCACACGATGAGCGCCAGGTGATTGGAGTCGTACAGCGCGTCGACCCTCTGGACGAACCACTTCAGGGTCGCAGCCGAGCCGAAGTCCATCTCATCGTAAGACTCCACAACGGTGGAGTCTCCATACGTATACTCTATTATCTCAGCGCCGAGCGTGCTGAACCTGTCAAGTCCCGCGACGACCTTGATCTGGTCGCTCGCTGGTATCCCCTTCAGCGCAGGGTCAGTGTACTTGTCCCAAGCGCCTTCGAGGTTGTTGTCCGCATCCCCGAAGACCGCTATCGTCCATTCGTATGGCTCTGCTGCTTCCGCTCGCGCCGGCATCGCAACGAGGATCCCGGACGCGAGAAGGACGAACAGCAGGCCCAATGCTACAGCCCTAACAGCCTTTGCCATTGTCTCTCCCCCCTCGAATCTATGCCTACTGGCGGGGTCAATCTGCGTCTGCTGTATTTGAATGATTCGGGGCCAGTGAACGCGGTCGCTAAGGAAGGGTATCCGACTTGGGGCTGATGCACCGACCTAGGCACCCTTCCTTCTCGTAACCACCAGTGCGACGACTGCGATGATGAACACGATTATCGCCATCAGCACGATGAGCCCGCCTATGTTCAGCGTCCCGCTCGTGTCATCGAGGTGCATGTTCGTGTACGCTGTGTACGTGGGGTCGTGAACGACCTTGTAGCCATTCCACTCCGGGAACGATACCGCATACCACATCGGGTACGCGTTGAATCCGTCCTCGTTCGCAGGCACGAGGCTCCTCTGGGCGAGGTCCATCGGGCTCGAGTACTTGCTCTGGACATAGTCGCTCAGGGCGTAGGCGAACACGCTCATCGCGCCCGCGCCGAATCCCAGCTGCCACGCGACCAGGAGAAGGTCGACTGCGTGCGCCCCGACGATGGCGTTCATAGCGGGTTGGTCGTTCTTGACCACCTGGCCAGATGTCTCGTTGACGAGGTCGAACGTCCCTCTAGTGCCGATCTGCATCGCGCGCTCACTGTTGTCGCCGACCTTCAGCACTATGTCGTCGTCGAC
>Ga0256868_10000219_pt1 | contig 34604 bp, 36 predicted proteins | sample RVTome_13_FD_187341 | JGI IMG/M metagenome (GOLD analysis project Ga0256868, IMG submission 187341) | Soil microbial communities from uranium-contaminated site in the Upper Colorado River Basin, Wyoming, United States - RVT92D227 HiSeq ...
TGTGCAAAGAATTTGATATAACGTTTTATCTGGTAAAACCCGTGAAAAAAACAGAATTGCTGGATGCCATTGCTACCATTATGGGGCGAAAGATTGACCCCCCTGCCAGTAAAATTCCCGAGGTAAGGCCTGTCGACTTTAGCGCAATCCGCTCCCTGAACCTCCTCCTTGTCGAGGATTCCGCGGACAATCGTCTGATTATCCAGGCCTATTTCAAGAGGGCCTCAGATCATATAGACATAGCCGAAAACGGCGCCATTGCTGTGGAAAAGTTCAAGTCAGGGAAATACGATCTGGTGCTTATGGATGTACAGATGCCGGTCATGGACGGTTATACTGCCACCCGGGAGATCAGGAAGTGGGAGCAGGAACAGGGGAGAAAACAAATACCTATCATTGCCTTGACCGCCCATGCCCTGAAAGAAGATGCTCAAAAGAGTCTTGATGCCGGATGCACGGATCACCTGACAAAGCCGATAAAGAGGGCAACGCTGATGGAGGCCGTCCAAAAATACACGGGAGCAAAGGGCAGTAAATAAAGAATTACGAATTGCAAAAGAGAATGATGTTGAACGAGGAGGGTAGACCATGAAACAAGAGGGTGCCTTAAAGCAAGAAGAAAAGATCATCGTCCATGTAGACCCAGATATCGCAGACCTCGTACCCGGTTTCCTTGAGAACAGGCACAAGGACATAAAGACCATGGGTGAGGCCGTGACACAGGGTGATTTTGAGGCCATACGGGTCCTCGGACACAGCATGAAGGGTGCGGGCGGGAGCTATGGGTTTGACGCCATTACCGATATGGGGAAAGCGCTGGAGCAGGCTGCCATGGCAAAAGATTCCGACGGGATCAAAAAGTCGGTACAAGAGCTCTCCGCGTACCTTGATCGTGTTGAGGTGGTTTACAAGTGAGGATCAGGAAACGCCGGCCAGCTTTTAGCGCGGTCATGCTGCACACTGGACAGTAACTACGGGAAGCAATGCGGTGATACGATGAACACACCTGCAAAACCCTTGATCTTGGTCGTTGACGATAACCCGGATCAGTTGAAACTGATGGAACGCTTTCTGTCAAGCAGCGGCTTTAGCGTAATCGCTGCCGACGGCGGACTCAAGGGCTTGGACGCCATTCGTGAGGTCAAACCGGATCTTATTTTGCTCGACGTCATGATGCCAGAGATGGATGGCTATGAGGTGTGCTCAAGGCTGCAGAAAAACAGCGAGACTGCCTACATCCCTGTCATCTTCATAACCGCCCTGGGAGAAGAACAGGACAAGGCCAGGGCCTTTTCCGTTGGCGCTGTTGATTACCTGGCAAAACCCGTCCAAAAGGAAACCCTTCTTAAAAAGGCCCGTACTCATATCACAACATATACCCGATGGAAGGAACTGCAACAAGACGGTGTTACCTCCGAGGAAAAGATTGAACCATCCGATTTCCCCCAATTCAAGCGATTCTTGTTCGATCAATTAGACCTTGATCCCGAGAAGAAGGCTCAATTCACTACTATCCCACCCTCCCATATCTATTCCATGGCTCGTCACCTGGGGATCAGCAATAGCCAGATGGCCAAATATATCGCTGATTTTCTGAAGCTTCCCTATTTCTCCCAAGTCAACCCGTATGATGTTAAATTGGGGGTCCTCCCCATGCCTTTTTGCAAGACAAACCTCGTCGTGGCCCTGGGCAATGGAGACGAAGGATACACCTTTGCACTGAGCAATCCCTTTAACTTGGAAATCCTGGATAATCTAAGAAAAATAACCGGAAGGGATAAAGCCCTTAAACTCGCCGTAACCGAACCTGAACATATCGAATTATTATTTAAGTATGAGTCAGACCTTGGTGCCGAGACACCGACCAAAAAGGTCGTTATGGGTGGGGGCGTCCAAGAAATCGAAGGGCCCACCAGGCAATTCCCCGTCGAAGAGCCGATCGAGCAAATATCGGAAGCAGATATTAAGAAACACCCTATTGTGTATATTGCCAATACTATGGTCAACAAGGCCGTCGCTGAAAGGGCCAGCGACATTCACATCGAACCCAAGGAGACCGAGATCGTCGTCCGCTTCCGGGTTGATGGGGATTTGAAGGATTCATTTGCCCTGAAGAAGAACACCGGCGTTATGCTCATTTCCCGGCTTAAGGTGCTGGGCGGCCTTGATTTGGCCGAAAGAAGGAAACCGCAGGACGGATCTTTTGCGGCAACCATTAATAATAAGACTTTCAAGTTGAGGTTAGCTACTACGTCCACACCGTACGGTGAAAGCCTCATCATTCGCCTGTTGGAACCGAGTGCCAAACCAAAAGACCTGGGTGAGCTCGGCATGATGGATAAACAAGTTAATACCATGGCTGATTTTGCCAATCGAACCCATGGCGTTATCCTGATCGTCGGCCCCACCGGCTCAGGGAAGACAACAACCATCTACAGCTTCCTATCCCATATCGATTGTCAAACCAGAAGCTTGATATCCGTTGAAGACCCCGTAGAATACAATATAGCCTATGCCAATCAGCAGCAGGTAAACGAAAAGGCCGGGATTACCTTTGAATCCCTCCTCAAATCAGCGGTGCGACAGGATCCCGATATATTGTTTTTAGGAGAGGTCAGAGACCCTTATTCTGCCAAGATGTCGATAGACTTTGCCAGCACCGGCCACCTGACCGTCACGACGTTGCATACGTCCAATGCAACCACTGCCATTTTCCGTCTTGAGAGACTGGGGCTTGACCGAGGGACAATGGCGGATACTATCATCGGCGTTGTTGCCCAGAGGTTGCTGAAAAAGCTTTGTCCCCATTGCAAGCAGATAGCGCAGATCTCACCGGAAGAAAGAGAAATGCTTGCACCATTTACGGATGAAGTTCCCGCACAGGTTGCGCATCCTGTCGGATGTCCAAAGTGCAACAACACCGGTTACTTGGGCAGAGAAGGGATATATGAGATAATAAAATTTGATCACGAAATCTCTGATATGGTCCGCTCAGGCGTGCCTATATCTGAGATAAGAAATTTTATCAGAGATAGGGGAGATTTTCTTATTGGCACCCATGCAGTGGAAAAGGCAAAAAAGCTCCTTTTCGCTCCAAAGGACGTTTACGAACATGTGTTGGTGGAGGAATTGGCATTTGAAGAAAAGAAACTTCAAAAGGAAGGTCCCCAAAAGGAAAGTCCTCACATACCCGTCACGGAAAAGGAGATAAAGGATAAGATGTCGATCCTTGTGGTTGAGGACGACCACGATTCCCGGCAATTGGTAGCCCGTTTCCTGGAAAAAAACGGTTACTCGGTAACCCCTGCGGAAGATGGAGTCAGCGCCCTGCTCCAATTGGGCAAACGGCTATTTGACCTGATCATCTCGGATGTAAACATGCCGAACCTGAATGGCTTTAAGCTACTGGAGATGAAGGGCCAAAAGGGGATAGAGACCCCGGTGATATTCCTGACATCCAGGTCCGATCCAGAGGATATGGACAGGGGATTGGGTCTTGGCGCTGCGGCCTATATCACCAAACCGACCAAGAAGGATATATTGCTCTCGAAGGTGAAAACCGTCCTTGAAAAAAGACAATAATAATAAGAGGACAATAACAACATGGCTGATGAACCAAAGATAAACGCCATTTGCAAGGGGTGCGGAAAGCGGCTCAGCGCCGATGAAAAAAACGCAGAATACTGCAGCAGGTGCATGATCGAGCGGGCAGAGGAGTATGTCCCTGAAGCGCCGGAAAGACCGCCAATCAAACGCGAAAAGAAGGGCAGGACGTGGTTGATAGTGCAAGTGGCGATCATCCTGGCCGCCGTTGCCATCATGGCGCTTCAAACCCCTCGGCTCATTTCCGCTGTTAAAGGGGATAGGCCTCTCAGACAAGGCACCTATGCAACCGACGCAAAGGCCGACCAGTGTATTGCGAACCTCTGGCATATTGCCCGACTCATCCAAGAGGGAAAGGTGCTTGGCAAAGATACGGTCTGTCCAGTCAGCAAGAAGCCGTATGTAATAAGGGACACCGGTAAAGACGTCGTGGTAAGCTGCCCTAATCCAGAGCTTCATGGATTCATGGCAGTGCAGGTAAGCAAAAGACGTCCTGTGCCTGAGATCAGCAAATGATTCGATACACACAAGGCAAGAGGGGATTTACCCTCATAGAGCTCATGTTGGTCATAGCCATGGTTGGCGTCCTCGCCTCCATCGCTACTCCTTCGTATCTTAATTACGCCCAGAGGGCACGAGCATCGCAATGCCATATAGACAGGGGAGAAGCGCAGAATGTCATCATCCAATATTACCACGACCACCCTGATACTGAGCTAACAAGCCTCCAGCAATTGATCGATGCAGGATACCTGCAAAGTGGGTTCAATTGCCCCTTGGGAGGGGAGTACGTATTGATCCCGGCAAAAGTCGCCGGTTCCCAATACCCTATCGTGGCATGTTCCCTGCATTATCTGCCGGAACTCCTACCCGCAGAACCTACGCCTGTGCCCACACCTGAACCCACACCTGTGCCTACACCGGAACCTACACCTGTACCCGTACCTTCACCGGTACCTACGCCTGCACCTACTCCGGAGCCTACACCGGTGCCTAAGCCGGACCCTAAGCCGGACCCTAAGCCGAAACCTAAACCGAAACCTAAGCCGACGCCTAAACAGGATCTACGCCAGTAAGATCAAGAAAAACCACTCACGAACCAGGGATCGGGCTTTGGAGAGATAAGCAAAGGCATAATAGACGCAATGATATATTCAATGGCAACAGATCAGTGGTATTCTTCCACCATTAAAAAGGGCAATGAGGTGAATATCTCGACCCTCAAGGTGAAACAAAAATAAGGGGCTCTATAGTGGGGTCTTTTTGCGGTTTAGATACAACGCCTACCTTTTCAAAATTTCCTACAAAAAAATTAAGAAAAATCCATAAGAGACCTTGATTGATCTCTCAAATAACCCCTTTTCCCATTGATCTACCCTCCTCTCCCACGATATAATAAAACTTCAATCTTTTTTTAGAGATATACCGTTTATGAAGATCCTTTTGATATCACCGGAGCGGGAGAGGAAAAAGGAGGAAGCCTTCCTCTTCCGTCTCGGTTTTCTCAATCTCCCCTATGTGGCCGCAGCAACCCCATCGGATTGCGAGGTGCGGATCGTTGACGAGGCCTATGAAAGGATAAACTTCGATGAGAAGGTCGATCTCGTCGGGATAACGGCTCAAACCCCGGTGGCCCCCAGGGCCTACCAGATAGCCGAGGAGTTCCGCAGGAGGGGGGTGCCGGTGGTGATGGGAGGCGTACACGCCAGCGTGCTCCCCGAGGAGGCTCTGACACATGTGGATGCAGTGGTGATTGGGGAGGCCGAGGCAACCTGGCCCCGGCTCCTGGAGGACCTCCGTCAGGGGAGATTACAAAGAATATACCGATCGAATGGATGGGTAGGGGGGGAAACCATCCTCCCGCCCAGAAGAGAGCTCTTGAACCACCGCCTCTATTTCCCCCTGAAGCTCCTGGAGACGACCCGCGGCTGCCCTCACCAATGCGACTTTTGCCAGGTATCGCGCTTCTTCGGCAACCGGTATCGCACCCGCCCCCTTCCGGAGATAGCCCGGGAGCTCGATGCCATGTTCGGGCCAGGCCCGGTCATGCCCTCCTGGGCCAGGCAATTACTCTCTGCGATCAGCAAAGACCTTCCGTACTTTTTAAAAAGAAGGCTCTTATACATCATCGATAACAATATGGTCGCCAATAAGCAATTCACTATCGAGCTGCTCTCCCTGGTGAAGGGGTATGACCTCCTGTGGTGGGGGCATGCACCGGTCTCCATCGCCACGGATGATAGACTCCTTAAGCTCTTTGCCGCAAGCGGCTGCATCGCCGTCAACATCGGTTTTGAGTCCCTCTCCCCTAGCAACCTCAAGCGTATCAAGAAGGGGTTCAACAAGCCTGCTCGGTATAGCGAGGCGATCAAGAAGATCCACGGCTATGGGATGGGGATCATGGGGACCTTTATCGTGGGTCTGGACGACGATGACCCCGGGGTATTCCAGAGGACCATAGACTTCATTTTAGAGAACCAATTAGATTGGGCCCTGGCCTTTATCATGACCCCCTATCCCGGCACCGAGTCCTTTGAGCGGCTGGACAAAGAGGGGAGGATCCTGCACAGGGATTGGGAGCGATACGACTCCCTCAACGTTGTCTATCAACCCCTGCTACTGAGCGCGGAAGAATTGGTGGGAGGCATGCGCAGGATATGGAAGGAGGTCTTTTCCGTGAGATCGATCTTTCGCAGGATCATCAAGCCCCCTCGCATCCACCCCCTCTTTTACCTACCCATGAACTGGGGCTTTCACCGGCTCACGAGGAACTGGTAGCCTTACCCAGCAAACCTGTGTTAAGATAAAATAATAAGCCTCGTCGGCCGGTGAAGAACAGAGAAAACAATACAAAAAGGTTGAGGTGATGAACGTCTTATTCTTTCAGGTCACCGTGGTCCTCTACCTCGGCGGCACCATCGCCTATCTCATCTATCTCCTATCCTCTCACGAAAGGGCTGCCTGGGTAGGAAAGTTTGCTTTAGGGTTGGGCTTTATCTCCCACTGTATTACCCTCGTGCTGAGATATATCGAGGCAGGCCATACCCCGGTGGTCAACCTCCATGAATCCCTTTCTTTCTTTGCCTGGATGGTAGTTGGTTTCTTCTTGCTCTTGCGCTATCGCTATAAGGTTGAAATAGTAGGGGCCTTCGTTTCCCCTTTGGCCCTACTGCTCGTCATCGGGGCCGCGGCACTGCCGAAAGAGATCCTCCCCCTCCCCCCTGCCCTCAGGAGTTGGTGGCTCCCCATCCATGTCACCTTCGCCTTCCTAGGGGACGCCATCTTCGCCCTCGCCTTCTGCGCAGGGGTGACCTACCTCATCCAGGAGCGACTTGTCAAGTCCAAGCGCGTGGGGGCCCTTTCAGCACGGCTACCGTCTCTCGAGGTTCTCGATGAGATCAACTATCGGGCCTTGACCATAGGCTTCCCTCTGCTCACCATAGGGATCGTCACCGGCGCGGTATGGGCCGAGTACGCCTGGGGGTCATACTGGAGTTGGGACCCCAAAGAGACCTGGTCTTTGATTACCTGGCTGCTCTACGCCGCCCTCCTCCACCAGCGGCTGATGGTGGGGTGGCGGGGCAAGAAGGCAGCCATCATGGCCATCGTTGGTTTCGGGGCTGTGCTATTCACCTTCTTAGGGGTGAATCTTTTGATGGAAGGGCTCCACACCTATGCCGAATGGTTCAGGTGACCCATGAGGGAGGTTATTCTCGTCGGACTCAACTACCGCACGGCCCCCGTGGAGATCAGGGAGCGGATCTCTTTCCCGGAGGAGGACCTGGATCGATACCTGAAGGCGCTTCAAGGCCTCCCCAGCCTTGCCGAGGGGTTTATCCTCTCCACCTGTAACCGCGTGGAGATATGTGCGGCTGCGAGAGACCCGGAGAAGGGCGTCGATGAGATTAAGGACTTCCTCGCCCTTCAGCATCGCCTTCCCCTGTCAGAATTCAAGGACACCCTCTACGTGCTCCAGGGGGAGGAGTTGGTAAGACACATCTTCCGGGTGGCCGCGAGCCTCGACTCCATGGTGGTGGGGGAGCCTCAGATCTTAGGTCAGATCAAAAGGGCCTATCGGACGGCCCACGCCGCCAGGACCACCGGCACCTTGTTGAACAAGCTGCTCCACAAGGCCTTCTCCGTGGCCAAGAGGGTGCGGACAGAAACCGGCATCGGGAACCGGGCGGTTTCGGTGAGCTTCGTCGCCGTGGAGCTGGCAAAGCGGATATTCGCCCGCCTGGAGGGAAGAGAGGCCTTGATCGTCGGTGCGGGGGAAATGTGTGAGTTGGCCGCTCAACATCTGGTCCGCGAGGGTGTACAAAGGATCCTGGTGACCAACCGAACATGGGAGCGAGCCATGGAATTGGCCGAACGGTTCCACGGGGAGGCAATCCCCTTCTCGGAACTCCCCAACGCCCTGTTACGGGCTGATATCGTCATCAGTTCCACTGGTTCTCCGGACTTTATCGTGAAAAGGGAAGAGGTCTCAGATATAATCAGGAAGAGAAAGAATAGCCCCCTCTTCTTCATCGATATTGCCGTGCCGAGGGATATCGATCCGCAGGTAAACACTATTGATAACGTCTACCTCTATGATATCGATGACCTGCAGGAGGTAGCGGAGGCAAACATTAAAGACCGTCAGCACGAAGCCCGCAGGGCAGAAGCGATCGTTGCGATGGAAGTGGAGAAGTTCTGCTCCTGGTATCAGTCCTTGGAGGTGGTACCGACTATCGTCTCGTTGCAAGATAAGATGGAGAAGATGCGGGAAAAAGAGTTGGGAAAAACCCTCTCTGCACTGCCTCAACTCTCAGCAAAGGAGAGGAGGGCCATGGAGGCCCTTTCCCAGGCCATTATTAACAAGATCCTTCACGGCCCCATCACCCAACTGAAGAAGACAAGCCGGAACTCCGAAGGGGAGGCATACGTGGACGTGGTGAAAAAGCTCTTCCAGTTGGATGAGGAGTAGATAGTTATGAGTGTGCAGACATTTTCATCCCTTACCATGAGACCTATCGTCGCTTTTGTAACCATCTGTTTCATCGTGACCGTCCTACCCCCCGCATCGGGGCTTGCCTCTATGACTGTTCAGGAAGAAAAGGAACTGGGGGACAGATTGGCCCTCGAGATCCAGCAGAAGGTGGATATGGTCAATGACCCCCTTATCAAGGCGTATGTGGACGAGGTCGGCAGACGCCTTGTAGAGGAGGCTCATGATCGCCGCTTTGACTATCACTTTTATGTGGTCAAGGAGCAGGAACCCAACGCCTTCGCCATCCCTGGGGGGCATATCTTTGTCACCAGCGGGCTCATACGATTTGTGGATACAGAGGATGAATTGGCCGGTGTCATCGGCCATGAGATCGCTCATAGCGTGCTGAGGCATATCGACAAGGCAATGGACAGGGCCAAGCGCCTCTCCCTCCTCACCCTGGCGGCCATCATCGCCGGAGCCTTCCTCACCAAAGACGCCAAGGGGGCCGCTACCCTGACCACCGGCGCCATGGCCATGGCCCAATCTTTGATGCTCAAATATACCAGGGAGAACGAGGCTGAGGCGGATCAAAAGGGTATCAAATACCTGACCGATGCCGGCTATGGCTCCCAAGCCATGGTGACCTTTCTCAAAAAGATCTATCGCTGGCAACGGGCTATCGCACCCGACATCCCCACCTACCTCTCCACCCATCCGGGAATCGACGATCGAATCACCTACCTATCGGATACCTTCACAACCATTCCTAAATCCCTGGGAACACATCCGCCTGCAGCCGGAGATTTACAAAAGATCCGGATACGGCTTTTTCTAAGGGAAAAAGGAGGTGGGGAAGGGATCAACCAGTTCTCCGCCCTGCTTCGGGAAAAACCAGGGGATGTGGACATCCTCTACGGCCTGGGCATTTCCTATGTCATGGTGGGCAGGCCGCAAGAAGCTATCTCCTACTTATCGGAGGCCCTGAAGGCCTCGCCAAAGAACGTACTTATAGTGCGCGAGCTGGGCATAGCCTACTTCCAGGCAAAAGAGGTAAATAAGGCCCTCGACGCTCTGAAGGAAACCTTACGTACCTTCCCGCGCGACACCACAATCCTCTTTTATCTGGCCCAGGGGAATCAAGAGAAGGGCCGATGGGATGATGCCCTCTCTTTCTACCAACGGGTGTTGGCAATAGACCCTGGAAGGGTGGAGCTATATTACAACCTCGGCGTGGTCTATGATAAAAAGGGGCTCTTAGATCTGGCGCATGAAAATTTCGGCCTCTATTTCAAAGAGAAGGGACAACGGGAAACCGCCCTGTTCCACTTCAAAAAGGCCTTGGAGCACACTCAGGACTGGAAAAAAAAGAGAGAACTGGAGGAACTCATAAAGGAATGTGAGGGGTAAGAGAGATGTGACAAAATACCCATAAACCCTTTTACCTCGCTGTCTCCCCGCATCGCTTCCAGGTAAAAACCCCATCCGCCCTTCCCCCTCCGTGTAACTATTTTTATAACCATGTAATAGCCCATAGCCCTATTTTCCCCTATTTTTCCTATTGACAAGTTAATCTTGATATAGTATTAAAAATTAAATATTTAAAATTTAATAATGAAATGTTACTATTTTAGGCCTTTATGCGGTTAAATCGGGCTTAATTGAATAGCAAATTAAAGATGAAGGTAGCTGTTATTGGAGCAGGTGCCATTGGGGGGTTGGTAGCAGCGTATCTGGTTGATAAAGGCGAACAGGTGCTGTTGGTCGCACACCCCAAGCAGGTCGCCCCTATTTCGCAAAACGGTCTAACCATAGAGGGTGTCCGCAATAGGCTGTGTGTCGAGTTGCCCGTTAAAAGTCGGTTGGATGAAGAGGTGGATCTAGCAATTATAGCTACCAAGACCCCCGATTTGGAAAAGGCCATCACACAAAATCTTGAATATCTAAAAGATGTAAATATTGTATCTGTTCAGAATGGCGTAAGGGGAGACAAGATGATTGCCGAGCGTTTAGGAGCGGATAGACTTTTCGCCAGCATAGTTATGTTCGGGGCAACGTACCTGGCGCCGGGCAAGATCGTACATAACTTTGAAGGAGATTGGATTATAGGGCAGACGAATTCAGGCACACGAGAGATGCTGCATGAGATCATAGAGGTGACTTCGAGGATATTCCCCTCCCCTGTAAGCAGCGACATAGGGGGCATGAAATGGCTGAAGTTGTTCATAAATGCCAACAACTGCCTGCCGGCAATCTTGGGCAAGAGCATGCAGGAAACATTTAGCACTATCCCCGTCTGCAAAATTAGCGTGCGCATTTGGCAGGAGGGATTAGAGCTAGTGAATAAGGCCGAGATCGCATTATCCTCTTTGCCCACGTTCCCCGTAGAGCGGCTTTCTCAGCTTGTCTCCATGCCGTTGGATGAGTCGGCAAAGATATTCTCTGCCATAATGGTCAATTTAAGCCGGGAGCCGCTATATGGCTCAATCTTGCAGAGCATCAAGAGAAAACGTCCTTCGGAGATCGATTATATTAACGGAGAGTTTGTCAATCTTGCCGCATCGATTGGACAGAAAGCCTCTCTGAATGAGAGGCTTGTCCAGATGGTGCACGACGTGGAAAAAAGCGGGAAGTTCCTCAGTGAGGATACAGTGGTCGAGCAAACCCGAGAGTTGATGAGCTAGCCGTGGTGAATACGCCGTTTCCTAAATTAAGGCTTACCGTCACCAAGGTGGAGGGAAGATGCTATCACGACTACGATATGGGTGACGAGATAATCCTGGATGATTTCACCCATCCGCCGGAGCATTTCTGTCTGGGCCTCGCGCACGCGCTCTTCCCGGTCGTCTATTCGCTGAGTTTCGCGGCCTGCTTACCCTTCATGGAGAATCAGCGATCGCTTCACGTGACGTGCCCGGACGGCGGGAAGCTGGAGTTTCTGGCGGAGGTGCTGGATTATGACGGCAATGTCGCCGTGATACAGAAAGACCCCACTTATAAGGGGCCCCGGCCGAAAAAACTCCTGGTGGAAGTAGTCCAAGATAGGGGTGGTTGCACGTATGGTTACAAGCTGGGCGATCAGTTTGAGTTTGAAGGGTTGAAGTGCAAGGAGGGCTTTTGCGGGGCCGCATACCACCTCCTGTTCCCGGCGCTCTTTGGGCTTAATTTCGGAGCGAAGTTTTTTTTCATGCAGAATCCTGATTCTATAGACACCGTAACCTGTCCTGATAAAGGCAAGATAGTTTTTAAGGTAACGAGGGAAGAGGAATAATGAGAAAGAGGGTAGTTGTCACCGGTTTGGGGGTCATCGCACCCAGCGGCATAGGCCTGGAGGAGTTCTGGCGGAATATCTCCCGGGGTTTATCTGTCACAAAGAAGGTAACCAATTTTGATGTCTCACCATTCAATTCCCAGGTAGCTGCACAGGTGGAGGATTTTTTTCCTCAGCAGTTTGGCCTCGATGAGAAAACTGCGCAAAGGATGGATCGTTATGTGCAATTTGCCGTGGCGGCTGCCAAGATGGCCATTGAGGATGCCTCTCTGGATTTCAGCCGGGTGGACAAAAGGCGTATTGGTGTAATCTTGGCAAACGCTATCAGTGGCACAAAATATATGGAAGAGGAATTCTTGCGTGTCACCAATGATGGCAAAGAGCCGATCGATCCCCGCCTTGTTCGACCGGACCTCTACGATGCTTCTATGTTTAATACGCCATCAAGCGAGATCTCCAATCTTTGGAAATTAAACGGTATCTGTACTACTGTTTCAACCGGATGCACGGCAGGCACAGATTCCGTAGGGTTGTCTTTTGAGATGATCCAGGATGGAAGGCAGGATGTAATCATCACCGGAGCCTCCGAAGCCCCAATCACGCCGATTACCTTCGGCGCCTTTGATGTTGTCAATGTACTTTCTACCCTTAACGACGAGCCGGCTAAGGCCTCGCGTCCCTTTGATCTTAAACGTAACGGTTTTGTCATTTCCGAAGGTTGCGGCATTTTAATCTTAGAGGAACTAGGGCATGCCTTAAGGCGTAACGCTAAGATTTATGCGGAGGTCCTGGGCTATGGAACGTGTAATAATGCCTTTCACATGACCGATCTCCCTTCCGACGGAGAGGCAATGGCTGAATGTATAAAGTTGGCGTTGGAAGATGCCAATATCCCCGCGGATAAAATCGGGTATATCAATGCCCATGGTTCATCGACAAAACAGAACGATATCTTTGAGACAGCCGCTTACAAGAAGGTCTTTCAAGATCTTGCCTATCACATTCCTATTAGTTCCTTAAAATCTATGTTCGGACATCCGTTGGCAGCGGCTAATGCGGTGGAGTTGGTAGCCTGCGCTTTAATATTTAAGCATGACTTTCTACCGCCTACTATTAATCAGGAGGTTCCCGATCCACAGTGCGACTTGGATTATATTCCTAATAAAGGCAGAGAAGAAAAGGTAGATTATATTCTCAAGACCAGTTCAGGATTTTCTGGTCTCCACTCTTCATTACTACTGAAACGCTGGGAGGGAAACTTATGAAAGACATCGTTATTACCGGAATGGGCGTCGCAGCACCACCAGGAATCGGCATAGCAGACTTCTGGCGCCATATGCAGGAAGGAAGGTCTTTTGTCGGTCCTATTACGCGCTTTGATTCCTCGCTTTACCCCTCGCGTATTGCCGGACAGATCAAAGGTCTGGAGCCTTACAGCAATAGCTTCTCGCCCAGACTTCTGAAAAAAATCGACCTTTTCTCCCACATGGCCTTGGTAACTTCTGATCTTGCCCTTAAAGATGCAAAGATTGACCTACGCAATTTTAATCTGCATCGAACAGGTATCTTTATGGGCAATACACTCGGCGGTTGGTTTTTTGCGGAAACGGAATTAAGGGATCTTTATTTAGAAGGGCGTGGGGGCGTTAGCCCCTATATGGCTTCTGCCTGGTTCCCGGCTGCGCCCCAGGGACAAATCTCTATATTTTATGGCATTAAAGGTTATTCTAAGACCGTTATTGCCGATCGCGCCGGTTCTCTGATGGCCATTGCCTATGGGGCAAGGACCTTAGAGCGGGGAAAGGTGGATTTGGTCTTAGCTGGCGGGACGGAAGCTCCGGTCACCCCGTACGCCCTCCTATGCTGTAATACGTACGGTTTTCTCTCCAGAAAGAACGATACCCCTGAAAAGGCCTATGCGCCCTTTGATAAAAACCGTGATGGCCTTGTTATTGCCGAGGGCGCCGGCATTTTAACTTTGGAGCGATTGCATGACGCACAGAAAAGAAACGCGCCACTCTATGCCAGGATTTGTAGTTTTTATACCAATTGCGATGGTTATGACCGCGTTGCATTTGAGCCGGAAGGGATCTGTTTGGCTGTGGCTATTGAGGAAGCGCTCAAAGAGGCAGGATTCGACAAGGATAGCATTGATTATATCTGTGCTGATGGAGCAGCCACTGCTTCCGGAGATGTAAGTGAGACAAGGGCAATAAAAAGGGTTTTTGGCAAAAGGGCAAAGGAGATTCCGGTAAGCGCACCGAAGTCAATGTTCGGCAATATGCTTGGAGCGCAAGGAAGTGTGGATGTCATTACCACGGTTCTGAGCATGATGTCCGGCGCAGTCTGCCCGACAATAAATTATAGAGATCCCGCTCCGGAGTGTGATTTGGACTATGTGCCCAATAAGGTCCAAAATAAAGATGTCAAGCGGGCACTGGTTATATCTCGCGGCCGTGGCGGTATTAACGCGGTGATGGCTTTGGAAAGGCTCGGCGACGGACAGAAGACCGAGAAGGATACAGAGGAGGGATACTATGTTAGTTGAGCAGGACATAAGAGAGATTATCATACAAATCTTAAGCATACAGCCGGAAGAAATTAAAATGGATGAAAAATTAAGTGACTCTTTAGGGGTAGATTCAACGGAGATGGTAAATATAGTCCTTTCCTTGGAGAAAAAGTTTAGCGTGCATATTGATGATAAGCAGATTACCAAGTTCAGTTCGCCCAGGGATATCATTACTGTCATAGAAAGTAAGAGGGCTAGGCCTTAAAATGAGATTTATCGATTTAAGCCTACCTATCGATGAAAGAAATCCAGAAGCTCATCCTATAAGGATAGAAAGACTTGCCCACAAAAAAGGCATTGAACATCTGAATTGGATAATGATGCGTAAGAGCCTCAAGGGCCTTATTTCCTATCTGCTGGGCAAAAGGATCATCAAGCCTGCTGATTTGCCCGATAGAGAATTTCTTTCTTTGGAGATGGTTTATTGCAGTGTGCATACAGGAACACATATGGATGCTCCTTTCCATTTTGGCACCAAATGCGAGAATGAGGACTCTAAAAAGATTGAAGATTTGCCCCTGGATTGGTTTTATCAAGACGGGGTAGTCTTAGATTTGACGTATAAAAAGCCAGCCGAGGCAATTACCAGGAAAGACCTGATGGCCGCGCTTGCTAAAATTAATTACGCATTAAAGCCCAAAGACATTGTGTTTCTCCATACCGGAGCTGACAAATATTTTGGCAGTAAAGATTATATGGACAAGTTCTGTGGGGTAAGCGCAGAAGCAATAGAGTGGCTTTGGGACCAGGGCATAAAGGTAATTGGGATAGATGCTTTGAGTTTTGACCGGCCGTATCCCGTGATGCTGAGAGATTTTTTATCAAAAAAAGAAAAAACAGCTCTCTGGCCGGCGCACTTCTGCGGCCGTCACAAAGAGTATGCGCATATTGAGCGCTTGGCCAATCTTGATAAGTTACCTAAGCCGTCCGGCTTTAAGGTCGCCTGTTTTCCAATAAAGATAAGGGATGCGGGGGCTAGTTTCACACGCGTGGTGGCTATGATTGAATAAAAAAAAGGAGATGAGAGATGGGCCATACGAACAATTCCATTTTAATTAACGCCTCTTACGACAAGGTATTTGATATCTCCAACGACATCGAGCGGTGGACGGAATTATTTGGGGGCGAATATAAGGAAGCAAGAATTTTAAAGCGCGATGGCAATAAAATTACCTTCAGTTTAACTGATGATGAAGGTCGCACCTGGCAATCTTTTCGCTTGCTTTTTAAGGATAATCATTTCGCCTATGCCCAAAAAATGCCACCGGAATTCCCCTTTAGCTATATGAAGATTATCTGGCTCTATACTCCACAATCCGATGGCGTTGTAATGACATGGATTCAACACTTTCAGATGGATGAGAAGGCCGAAGTTAGTGATCATCAGGTTGAAGACATGATTAACAAGCACTCCCAAGAGAATATGCTGATATTCAAGCGAATCATTGAACAGGAGGCACGGTCATAGGACTTTCATTTTTTCTTATGCTCAGTTCAGACGGATTTGTTCTGTCCTTAATAATGGAGGCTCTGTATGGATAGTCTAAAAGGTAAAAATGCAATTATTACCGGCGCGAGTAAAGGTATCGGTAAGGCCATCGCCAAAAGGCTGGCTCAAAATGGGATCAATCTAGTTTTGGCGGCTCGTACACAGTCGACATTAGATGAGACAGCTGAAGAGTTGAAAAAGGGAAATAATATTGAAGTGCTGGGAGTCCCCTGCGACGTATCGCGCTTATCGGACTTAGAAAACGTAGTTAAGGTTGCCCTGGACACAGTAAAAAAGATTGATATCTTGATCAATAATGCCGGTGTTTCCAGTCAATATCCATTTGAGCATCAGCCATTAGAGGATTTAGAGCGTTTGGCGCATACCAATTATTTGGGATATGTCAGGCTTACCCGTCTTGTCATTCCTCATATGTTACAGAACAAATCCGGGTCGATTATTAATATCGTTTCAGGCTCGGTCTTGGTAGAGCCTGTCCCGCGCGGTTTTCTGGTTTATAGTTCCTTAAAGGTCGGTCTACGCGCTTTTTCCAAAGGACTTTTTTGGGAGATGCGCGACCGCGGCATTAAGATCACGGCTATTATGCCCGGCGTTACCGATACCGATTTGACCGGCGAACTTTCCGAAATAACAGCCGAGCAGAAAGAGAGATTAATCTCAACTCAATCCATAGAGGATGCGGTGATGTTTGCCTTAACGGTCCCTCAGAATGTGTGTCCATTGGAGTTAGCGGTGCTTAATCAGCAAACCCCGTGGACAAAACCGGTTATCCCTTTTGAGCAAGCACATCCCAAATAATATGCAAAGGGACGATATAAAGAATCTCAAGTTCCGCTATTTGTTATAGTTATATAGAACCACAAAGGAGGGGTTTGACCGAATTGAAAGAAAATTTACACAGGTAGATATAGACAGAAAGATCATGCGCTATATGAGAGAACATATTAATTCTAGAAATCTCAAAAGGAAACATGAAGCGGAGAAGTTCCTTAAGGATTTCAAAGAATATATTAGTAAACTCGCACTCCACACGGCGCTTCGCTTGCGCGGAGTGCTCGCCTTCGCGGGCGGGGCATTAACCCCGACCTTGACCAAAGGGGTCTACAACCCCTTTGGAAACCCCGTTCTAGGGGATTGCATCCCCTTGAACCCCGCTCGCCATTCATCCCCGCTGCAAGCAGCGGGGTATTCTGGCGGGTTTTTATAAAAAAGAAAAGGATGGAATGGAATTAAAATTTAAAGGACGAAAGTTAAAACCGGAATATTATCATCTCTCGCTGAAACTGGAAGCCATTGAAAAAGCTATCGTTGAAGAGCTTGGTCACAGGGGATTAAGGGGAATAAAGGCCCTCTATAAGCACGAGATGAGGCGGAGAATCATAGAGGTTCAAGACCACACATAAAATTAAAAGGAGGCACATCATGAAAGTTCTGTTTGTTACTCCCAAATCGGGTTCGTGGGCAACGCACGGCCATCACGTGGCAGCCAATCAGATGCACGCCCATTGGGCTGCCTACGCACGCGAGCAAGGAACAATTGAGCCTGAGGTGTTGGATTGTAAGGCATGGGAGATCCCCATGGACAAGATGGTTCAGATCATTAAAGAGAAAAATCCAGGGGTTGTGGTGTTGGGGGATATGCTCCATTCGTACGGGGGGTTTGCCGTCCAGTGGTATTTCAATGAAGCAGCCAAAATAATTAAACAGGCCCTTCCCCAAGCAAAGATTGTCGTAGGCGGATTGTGGTATTCCTATTTAAGCAAGGAAAGTCTTGAGCTCAATCCGGCTATAGACTTCGTCGTTATGGGCGAAGGAGAGGTAACCTTTAACGATCTCATGGATGCCTTGAACAAAGGTAAGACCAACTTTAAAGATATCCCAGGAGTGGCTTCTCGGGATAATGGAAAAGTAGTTTTCGGGCCGGTGCGCGAACTGATTAAGGACTTAGATATGTTGCCATTGCCTGCCTACGATTTGTTTCCTATGGAAAAATATGTTGGGCACACGTACTGGAAGCCCTTCATGGAGATTGTTACCTCGCGGGGGTGCCCCCATGCCTGTACTTTCTGTTATGAGTGGAGTGAACATGACCCGCGAGCCCTGAATCAGTTCCTTAAGTGGCGTGCCAGTTCGGCGAAACGCGTTGTTGATGAAGTAGAGCTCTTGGAGAAACAGCATGGTGTTCAGGTTATTGTAATTCAAGAAGATAACTTCAATGTCAACGGCACAAGGGCGCGTGAGTTCTGCGAAGAAAAGATAAAGCGCGGCCTGAAGATGAAGTGGGTGAGCCTTGGCTGCGCCAGTGACTGGGTAAAGGCCGAACAAGACATCCCGCTCATGAAGGAAGCTGGGATGTTTATGGGCGTGTTCGGTATAGAGGTAGCCAGCGAGCAAGAATTAAGAAAGTTGGACAAAGGCATAACTATTAAGCAGATATTTAAGACCATTGAGATCTTGCGGAAAAACGATATCGCCATCGTTGGCGATATCATGATCGGTTTTGACTACGATACAGAGCAGATCATTAAAGAACGGTTTGCCTTTGCCGATGAGGTTGATCCCGACATCCTGTGGATTGGATATCTCACTCCTCCACCCGGCTCACCCCATTGGGAGGATTCAGTAAAACACGGATGGGTAGATCCTTACCACGTCGATGTTTTAAAGTGGGATTTTTTACACCCGGTAGTTCCGACCAAATATCTTTCCATAGAAGATTTGGGAAGGTTGGGTGCTTGGTGCATGCGAGAATTTTACAGCAAACCAGGGAGAATCCATCGTATACTCGAGAGCAACTTTGACCCGCTGGCCAAGGTCTGTTTTGAGGATGTCATGAATCACGTCCCCCAGTGGGAAGCCGGGGCAGTAGAAGGCAAGCTGCACGTCTAAGAGAAATGTCTCCGATCTGGGATGCCCATACGCATTGGATGCCGCCGGAAGTGGCGGAACATACCGCCTTTTACCAGAGGGGGTGGTCAGATATTACCCTGCTGCTCAGGACCCTCGACGATGCGGGGATAGAAAAGGCGATGTTGCTTTATCCCAGCTCTGATGCCCACCTGAACGGGGGTGGATGGTCAAGGGTGTGTGATGTTTACAACTTGGAAATCTCAAAAAGGATAAAGGAACATCCTGATCGGCTGTTAGGCGCGGGAATTCTGCCGATGGATAGCCCCCATGAGATGGTCCGGGAGATTGATAAAATAATGGAGTTAGGGTTATCCTGTCTTTCTTTAGCCTCAAGCTATGAGGGCACGTATTTAAACGATGGTAGTTTCTTGCCGATATGGGAGAAGGCCGAGAAGGAAGGTCTCCCCATTTTTGTACATTCCCAGACTATTAATCCTATAGGCTTTGACAGGGTAAAAGATCCACTTTTGATGCCCGTTGTGGAATATCTTTTTGATATTACCATGTGCGCCGGTGCCATGATGATGTCCGGAGTATTTAACCACTATAAAGATCTCAAAGTGGTGTTTGCCCATTTTGCCGGGGTTTTGCCTTTTTTAGCCGATCGCTTTGACTCGACCTACTTGATGCTGCGTTCGAGAGATATGGTCAAAGATTTGGGAAGCTTACCTTCTCATATTTTAAGGAATATCTTTGTGGATATAAGCGGAGTGAAATCAACCTCCCTGTTAAACATGGCCCTCGAATTTTTTGGCCCGCGTCGCATAGTATGGGGATCTGATTTCCCCGCCCAAAAAAATTCCATTGAGAGTATTAATGCCCTGGAGGACCTAGATATTCAGAGGGAAGAAAAAGAAAATATCCTGGGCAAAAATCTGATTAATGTATTGAAGAAAAAAGGAGAGTAACGATGCCGATGAAAAAATCAATCCATTTGACAGGCAGTGACCTCGCAGGCCTGGTTCAATTGCGCCCGCAGGATATAGGGAAATATGTCATCATGCCGGGAACTGCGGATAGGTTAACAGCCCTTGTTAAGAAAATTAAAGATCCGGTCAAGAATTTCTCTTTTATGGAGCATACGATGTATACCGGAGAATATGATGGGGTAAGGGTTACTGGCATGAACGGAGGGATGTTCTCGGCTAACACGGCTATCACCACTGAGATTGTGTGCAGTATCCAGGGAGAAAATCTGATTCGTTTGGGCTCTTGCGGTGCCTTGCGCGAGGATATCAAAGTAGGAGATCTCATTTTAACCACCGGCTCCATGAGAGGCGATGGGGTCACCCCGTATTATGTCGATAGCAATTTTGAAACGGTGCCTGACCCTCAGCTTACCGAGGCATTAGAAAAGGCAGCAAAAAAGCTGGGCGCTACCGTGCATGCGGGGAAGGTCTGGTCTACGGACGCGTTGCTCAGGGAGACCAGGGAACTGGTAGAGGGTAAGGCCGCTGCGGGAGCAATTGCCGTGGATATGGTTTCGTCCGCGCTGCTCACCATTGCGCAGCTCAATAAGGTAAAGGCGGCCTCCCTGCTTGCCGTCAGCGATAATGTGATGACCGGAGAGATGGGCTTTACCAATCCCGCCTACTATATTGCGGAAACAACGATGATCAACATCGCCTTAGAGGCCATTAAGATATTAGAGGGGAAATGATAGGGATAGATATAGTAGAGGTCGAGCGGGTTAAATGCATTTATCAGAGGCACGGGTTGTCGTTCCTGGAGAAGATATTAGATGAGCAGGAGATTAATGAGCTCCCGGCGGAGCGAGACAGATATTTTTTTAGAAAACTGAGCTGCTATATCGCTTCCAAAGAGGCGATATATAAGGCCTATGCCGATGGGGACCTTGGTTGGAAGGACATCATCATTTGTAATATTGCCGGGACACCTTTCATATACATAAAAAAATCTGATGTCACGAAGAAGATTAAGCTGGCATTGGCTATCAGCAGGGAGATAGTGATATCTCAGGCCTTGATTATCTGACCACATGAGGCCCATGTTCATCTACCTTTATCCCATGGTGCAAGCCCCATTCAACGGCGCCAGGCGCTGCCTTGGCAATGATCGAGGAGATTGATGCATAGCCCCCTTTTTTTTCCCGTACAATTACGACAGAATACAATCTCCGTCCTTGATGAGACCAAGCTGCCTCTTGAAGAAACCTATATACAGGTGAAAACCCTCAAGGATGCCCTGCAGGCCCTCGGCCAGATGAAGACCAGGGCCTTTGGGCAGGTCCTGTTATTTTTTTATGCCTGTGTCCTCTCCGGAGAGATCGAAGAGGTAGCCGCAGCCTTTCAGAAGACACGCCCCACCTTTGACTTCTTCCAGTTGGCAGATGTCCTAAAAAAAACCTCTCAAAAAACTCCCACGCTCAAAGAGGCGGTTGAGAGTATTATCGAGGGATTTGATGAGAAGAGAAAGGTGCGGGCACAGAGATTGGCCGAAATCCTCCCCCACGAGGCCCGCATTTTGACTATCTGCAACGTAAATGGGGAGCTTATCTATCTCTCTGAAGCCCTCAAGGGGATAGGCAAAACCGCTACCTTCTTCGTCTCCGAGACACGGCCGTACCTGCAAGGCAGACGGCTCACCCTGTGGGAATTACGCAGGGCTCATATCCCGGCACAGGTGCTCTGCGATAATCAAGCGGCCGTTGTAATGAAGAAGGGCTTAATTAACTGTGTTGTCACCGGTTCGGATAGATCCACCGAGAAGGGAGACATCATAAACAAGATCGGGACCTATGCCTTGGCCCGACTCTCCCATTACTTTAAAATACCCTTTTATGTGCTGATACAATTTCCGCGTGCGATAGATGTAGAAGAGATAGCCATCGAGGAGCGTCCTCCCGAAGAAGTCTTCATGTGGCTCGACGGGAAAGGTCCGTGGCCAGAGGCCCTGTACCCCTCTTTTGACGTTACGCCTTCGGAAATCATATCCGGTTGGATGGATATCTCGGGGGATGCAAGATGCGCTTAAGCGAATTGAAAGGGCTCTTACTCTTGTGGGGGGTCCCCTCCGCTAAAGGGATAGAAGAGATCAAGGAGCGGGTGCAGGCAAATCGAGATCTATACGTTCTTGTGCCCGAGATGAGGCCCTATTTGCTCGGCTTAGAGATAGCAAGGAGCCTTCAAGAGGAAGGAATTAAACACGTCTATGCCACCGACAATATGCTGGGGATTCTCTTTTTTAAACACAAGGTCAAAGAGGTCCTCTTCTTTTATAAAGATCTGGCAGAGCAACACTTCTGGGGCACCTGCGGCAGCCTCTATGTCTGCTTGCTCGCCCGCCTCCATAACGTGCCGATAAAACCACTACAAGGAGACAAAATGATACGGTCCGCTCGGGCAGCTTCGTTGCTTGACGAATATATGTGCTTTCAGTATAACGATGCGTTAAAGGCAGAGGATGAAGCTGTCCCCGAGGCTATAATCCAATGAGCTACGAAAAGGAAAAACAAGAGATCATCTTTTGGGGCGCACAGCTGCACCACCACGGGATCAACTATGGGCGCTCGGGCAATATGTCGATGAGAATCAATGACAAGATCCTCATTACTGCCCATGAAAGCTATTTGGGGTTTTTAGATGACGATGATATCCTGGTTCTGGATGAGGGCGGGGTCGTTGTAGAAGGTGGCAAGGAACCGACGTCGGAAAAAACCCTTCACCTGTTCATCTATCAACAATTTCCTCAAAAAAACGCGGTCATACACGCTCACCCACCCTATACAACACACTATTTCCACTCCCATGAAAGCTTGACACCCATCACCCTTGAGGAGCGGGTGTATCTTGGAAAGGTCAGCGCCACCGCCCAGAAGACACCCACTATCACCGATCTCGTATCTGTTCATCAGGCCTTGGAAAGTAACGACATTGTCGTCATAAAGGATCATGGCGTGGTGGCCATAGGAGAAGATTTTAAGTATACCTTCTCCCTGATTGAGCTCTTGGAGACCAATGCCCGCTTACGATTGATCCCCCATGCATTTCCTTCCAGGGAAGAAGAGTCTCGCCACGCTAAAAAGATAGCGAAGCGATATAAGCTCTTTTCCCCGGATCACCTTGCTGCTTTGGTTGAGATCATAAATAACGACGAAAGCGCACAGTCATTGGGCAAGGAGTATGACCTGACAACAGCCATATGCACGCGGGTGACGGATGGGGAGGAGACCTTTTCCTTCTGCTATGTTCAGGGCAAGGTCGTGGAAGTGAAATATAGTGAAGATGAAGCAGAATTCGTCTTTTCCGCCACACGGGGCACGTGGGAAAAGATATTTGCGGGGGACCTCGACCCCTTTGTGGCCAAAACGCAAGGGAAAATAAAACTAAAGGGTGATTTCAATCTTCTCTCCCGATGGTTTCCTGTCTTTGACAGGACGTTTAGTCTCTGGAGGGAGTTGCCCCTGGAGTCATGATGAAGACGTATCCCATGTACATAGCAGGAGGGTTTAGGGAGAAAGAAGAGACCATTGCTGTCGAAGACCCTTTTAGGGAAGAGGTCTTTGCCCATATACCGCAGGCAGACCAAAAAGATTTAGCGGAGTGCATCGAAAAGGCAAGGGTAGCACAAAAAGTATGGCAGCAAACCCCTCTGAAAGAAAGGGCGGATTTAGTCTTGGGGGTGTCTCGCGTAATTCTTGATAATCTAAAAGAATTGGCGGCAATCGAGTCAAAAGAAATCGGCAAACCCATCAAAGAAACCCTCTTCGTGGATGTCCCCCTCGCCGCCCACTGTTTTGACTACTATGGATCACTATTGAAGGATTTCCCCACCTCTCTCTCCTCCGCTGAAGCAACCCTTGACATGATTCACTATCTCCCCTTTGGTGTAGCGGGCATCTTTTTGCCGTATAATGTGCCGCTGATGATCTTCGGGTTTAACGCTGCTGCCGCCTTGGCGGCAGGGAACGCCGTCATTGTCAAACTATCGGAGTTTGGGAGCCTCTCGTTACTGACCTTGGCTAAATACCTCCATGAGCTCGAGTTTCCCCGTGGGTTGATAAATTTCGTCACCGGCGAAGGGCCTGTGATTGGAAAGGCATTGGCCTCGTCCGATGTGGACATCATCTCTTTCACCGGTTCAAGCGATACATTTCAAGAGGTCTTCAAACATATAAAAAAACCGAAAAAACTCCTCTGCGAATTGAGCGGTGTAAACGTGGCGGCTATCTTTGCCGATGCCGACAAGGACGAGGCAATAGAGAACCTCGTCGCCTCGACGTTCATGAAACAAGGGCAGATGTGCATCGGTACCAGTGTAGCTCTGGTGCAGGAGGATATCTACGGGGAATTCTTAGATATGCTCGTGTGCAAAACGAAGAAAATAAAAATAGGAAATCCCCTTTCTCCTACCACACAAATGGGACCTTTGAGATCAAAGGGACATTCAGAAAAGGTCATGGCCAAAGTGGAACGATTTAGAAACAAGGGTAAAATCATCATGGGGGGGGAGAGGATCGAAAACCAGGGCTATTTTTTCGAGCCCACGATCATAGAGATCCGTGAGATGGTCTACGAAGAGTGCTTTGATCCTATCCTGCTCATAAAGAAATGTACGGCAAAAGAGATGGAGGCCGGAATAGAAGATAATCCCACCGGCCTGGTTTTACAAATTTGGACACAGGATATGAAGAAGGCTCATGCAATAGCTATGCAGGCTCACTATGGGACCGTATGGGTCAACACCTTTGCCCAGATGGATACTTCGACGCCATTCGGCGGATGCAAAGAGAGTGGATGGGGGAGGGTACTGGGCAAATGGGGATTATTTGAATACCTCCAGCCTAAGCACATAGGGTTTTGCTTTAAGAAAAGTCAGGTATCGGGTTGGTTTGGGTAGACGAGATCACTGTTTGGTTTGAGCCAGCTTAAAAAGTTCCGGCAGAGGATACACAGCTTCCTCGGTTCAATCACCTACTCACTCAATAAAAGCGGATTAAATCGTGTATCATAATCATACACATCTATCCCTTCTCTCTGTTTGAGAAATTTCACGGTTACGTAGGTCAACGGCGTGACAGCGGCCTCATAGATCGACTTTACGAGCCATTGAGTTACTATAGCTAAAGCCAGCCCTGTCATCGGTATCTCCCCCACAAACGCGATTGTTGTAAAGACCAGGGAATCCAACCCCTGGCCTACCACCGTTGAGCCGATGGTGCGGGTCCAAAGCCAGCGCCCTTGCGTAGCAATCTTCATTTTAGCCATGACAAAGGAATTAGCAAATTCTCCTACGAGGTAGGCCAGGAATGAGGCGAGCAGCAACCGGGGGGCGTAGCCCAGGATGCGTTCATAGGCTCCTTGTCCATTCCAGAACGATGCGGGAGGCAACACCTGCCCGAGCCAAATAGCAACCACGACAATAAGATTACAGAGAAAACCAAGCCAAATGACCCTGCGTGCCTGGCGGTAACCATAAACCTCGGTCAGGATGTCTCCAAAGATATAGCTAAGAGGGAATATTACGATGGCCGCCGGCAACACGAGGCCGAACACATTTACCAATTTTACCGCCGTAATGTTCGACGTGATCAAGCAGGTGATAAAAACCGCGACAGAGATTACAAACCATAAAGAATATCCCCGCTGATCAGTCCCCCCGTGTTCCTTTCGCGACATCGCCCCTGTATCTCCTTCCCATTCACATCGAGCAGCTTCACCCGAATACGTTCAGCTCCATAGTGGCCAACGGCCTCGGAATAAGATTCATAATGTCCATATCTCCAATCTGCCGGTGTGCTATTAAGATCGCTTCCGAGAGCGCATGAATTCTATTATGCCGGGCAGGATGGAAATAAAAATAATCACAAAGATGACGAGCGAAAAATTCTTTTTAACGAAAGGAATGTTGCCAAAAAAATAGCCTCCGAAGACAAAAATCACAACCCAAGCGATACCGCCCATAATGTTATAAACAATAAAGCGACTGTACGTCATACTTCCAATGCCGGCTACGAAAGGCGCGAAAGTGCGGATAATGGGAATGAACCTCGCAAGAACAATCGTTTTTCCTCCATATTTTTCATAAAAACGGTGAGTACGGCAAAGATATTCCTTATTGAGAAAACGTGATTTTTCTTTACTAAACACCTTTGGACCTGCAAGGTTGCCAATCCAGTAATTCACGGTATCCCCTGCGATGGCGGCAATGGACAGCGAAACTACCAACCATCTAACATCTAACGAGCCCAGAGCAGCAAAGCTCCCTATGGCAAAAAGGAGGGAATCTCCTGGAAGAAAAGGGGTAACCACCAACCCAGTTTCCAGAAAAATGATGAAAAAGAAAATAGCATATGTCCACATGCCATAGTTGCGAATGATTACATCAAGATGCTTATCAAGATGCAGCAAGATTTCTATAAAACTATTTATTAATTCCATTCATTTACCTCGCAAATCTCTTAAATTTCACTTCAGTTTTTTAATAAATTTGTGAATATTTTCATGGTAGACATAAAAGATCAACGTGATCACAGTGGATATTACAGAGATGATCAGGAAGATTTTGTATTGATGATTGAAGGCCTTCGCACCCTGCAGGGTGGCAATCAATGTCCCTGGTATCCTCCCAACTGTTGAGATGATGAGAAAAATACCCAGATGCATGGGGGTCAGGCCCAAGATGTAGCACAAAGCGTCCTTTGGAAAACCGGGGATTAAGAAAAGGAGAAAACTGAGGATGACGCCTTCACGCCCGATCAAATAATCAAATTTTTTTAACTTTTTGTGTGAAACAAATTTTTTAACCAGCCACCTTTCAAAGATACCAGCTATCTTGAAGGCAAGCCATGAACCCAACGTGAGGCCGATCATAGAATAAATGAACCCAGCCTGTACTCCAAACAGGTAGCCTCCCAAGAATCCGACAGGGGCACCGGGAATGGGGGCAATGACCACTTGCACTACCTGCAAAAGGATGAAGGCCAGGGGAGAATAGGGTTCGAAGGCGGAAATGGCTTCTTTTAAACGGTGATGATCGTGGAGGATATAATAACATTGAACAGCTGTACTCCATAATTGGATGTTATATTGATAGATAAAAAAGGAAGATAACCCCGCTAAAATACAAATAAGCACTATCCACCACAGCTTTGAATGGAGTGACGATTTCATTAAAAGATTTCTCCCTCATTAAGTCCCGGCTCGGAAGCCCCTCGTAATTGACACAGGCTCACAATACCTTACTTAGCTCATTACGGCGGCCAAGACCATAGCCAATGACAAAGAGATGAGCACTGCTACTGTCGCCCAGGAAAGTATGTTCATAGTGGTGCTATTGACATAGTCCCCCATAATCTTCCGGTCATTTATCAAAAGCAACATAAAAATCAAAACAAAGGGCAACAAAATTCCGTTGATGACCTGCGAGTAAAACATGATGGAAATTAAAGGCACGCCTGGCAGCAAAATAATTCCGGCTCCTAAAAATATTATGAGCGTATAAAGACCGTAAAATTGCGGCGCTTCGACAAATTTAGTATTAAGGCTTGATTCCCAGCCAAATGCCTCGCAAATTGTATATGCCGTGGATAAAGGCAGAATTGAGGCGGCAAACAGCGACGCATTCAAGAGTCCAAAAGCGAAAAGCAAAGTACAGTAAGAACCGGCCAGAGGCGCCAGTGCCAGTGCCGCATCTTTGGCTGTTGCTATCTGAAGGCCGTTTGTGTAAAGGGTAACGGCGCAAAGCATAATGATGAAAAAAGCCACCATATTGACCATAAAAGAGCCGAAAATAACATCCATGCGTGTATATTTGTAATTTTGCGCCTTAATGCCTTTATCAACGACCGACGATTGTAAATAAAACTGCATCCACGGCGCGATTGTCGTTCCGATAATGCCAATTGCCATGATGAGCCATCCCGTCTCAAACTTTACCGCAGGAGTGACGACGGCTGTCATAATTTCGTGCCAATCCGGTTTAACTAAAAAACCGGAAATAATGTATGAAAAATAAAAAACACAAGCGATTAAAAAAGCCTTTTCTACGGATTTGTAATTCCCTTTGACCACCAGCCGCCAAACAAAGGCAGCGCCAATAGGAACAGAAATATATTTGCTCACGCCAAATATTTCCATACTGGCAGCAACACCGGCAAATTCAGAAATCGTGTTCCCCATGTTTGCCAAGAAAAGCACGATCATTAAATAAAATGTTGCTTTCGCGCCGAAGCGCTCTCTGATAAGATCAGAAAGGCCTTTTCCGGAAACGACGCCCATGCGGGCACACATTTCCTGAATGATGATGAGCGCTGCCAAAATCGGTATAAGCGTCCAAAGCAAGCTCAATCCATATCTCGCTCCGGCCAGCGAATAGGTCGTTATGCCGCCGGCATCGTTATCCACATTGGACGTGATGATACCCGGGCCGATAAGCGCAAAGAACAGCCCCAGTTTCCAAAAGCCGCCTTGCAGAAATTTTTGCCGAATGTATGCTAGTTTATCGAGCATGATGATACCTGTTTTTATTTACCCAACTCAGGCGCAACAATCTCCAGTAAATTCTTAAACATTATTGTCCCTTGCAGCTTTTCCCCATCATCGACAACGGGTATGGCCGTTACGCCGTACTTGGCAAAATGATCCGCTATTGTTTTTTCTTTGTCGTCTAATTTTACAGAAATTATCCTCTTATCCATGATGTCCTCTAAGATCGCATCCGCAGGTGCAAGCAAGAGGTCACGCAAAGTCACGACTCCCAGCAGGCGTTCTTCTACATCCGTGATATAAACGTCATAAAGCATATCGATGTCTTCTCCCTCCTTACGAATAGTCTCCATTGCCTGGCTAACGGTAACATCGGGCCGAAAACTCAAGAATGAAGTGGTCATCATACCGCCTGCTTCTTTTTCGGGATGCGCGAGCAGCTCTTTGACATCTTCCGCAATATCCTTTTCCATTTCCCTTAAAATGCCTTCCGCTTTTGCTTTAGGCAAATCAGCCAAAAGATCAGTAGCCTCGCTGAGCGACATTTCTTCGATAATGTCGGACGCCTGAGCCGAATTAAGGTCGGTTATCAAACTCACCTGAATTTTTGGATCGGTTTCTTCCAGCGTTTCTGCGGCTGTTTCTTTGTCCAATGCCTGAAAAACCGCTGTTCGCTGGTGAATATTCAAGTCCTCCAAGATGTCAGCCAAATCCGCGGGGTGTATTTGACCCAGTCTGTTTTGCGCAATATTTAGCTGCAGTAAATCAGGCGAAGACAAAGGCTGCACGAATTTCCAAGAAATAAGCTGATCCGTCAACGTATAATCAAAGAGCATCTGCAATAGCTTGTCCATAGTTTTGGTGAGCCCCACGCGCCGCATGAGGCCGCGGAACCCGACGTCGACATGAACAAGGTACAATCCGCGGTGCGCTTGTAAAAATTGAAGGTCGTTTACGCGCCGGATCCTTGCACCATTGGTATCCACAACTTGTTTGTCCATAAGTGCCCTATTCAGGAGCAATTCTCCACCATGCGGTTTATACTCTTGCAAATTATTTGATGAAATATTTGTTGCGCAGGCGTCTTCATCGATGCTCGTGATATCTTTACAAGGCAAAAATAAATTTTTCCCTCTGCCGGCCTTAAGAATGAGGCCGGTAACGACAGGATAGGGCTCCGCAAATTCCGCGGCCACATCTACAACCAGCCCCAGTTGCTGTCCGTCAGCATTAATGACTTTTTTCCTCAGGATACGGCTTAAAAACAAAAAAACCCGAGGTTCTGAATTTGCCGCCGCCATTGGTACCTCCAGGTGGGACGATTATAACATGTATCTTTCTTTTTTAGAAAGCTTTTTTGAATTTTTCTAATCGAGGCTAGCAGAGCTGGCTCAAGCCACAGGTGAGGATCTGCCCCATCCGCGTCCCACTCCGGTAAATGGTAACCCCTTTACAACCGAGGCGGTACGCCAAGAGAAAGGCCTCCTGGACATCGTTCTTGCCGGCATCAGGAGGGAAGTTTATGGTCTTGGAGACGGCGTTGTCGGTATGCCTTTGAAAGGCGGCCTGCATCTGTATATGCCGTGCCGGCGGGATCTCAAAGGCGGTGACGAAGAGCTTCCGAGCATGAGGGGGCAAATCAGCCTCGGAGTTCAAGAAGCCGGTCTGTCGGAGGGTATTCTCCGCCTCGGGACGCCAAAACCCCATCTCCTTGCTCAAGCGTAAGAAGATCGGGTCGATCTCGAAAAGCTCCACATCCTCTAAGGCCCTCCTAGTGTAGCTGAGGGCGAATAAGGGCTCGATGCCCGAGGAGCAATCGGCGACAATGCTGAGGGTCCCTGTCGGGGCAATGGTGGTTATGGTGGCATTCCTGAGAGGGGGTTTATCCTCTAGATCATAGCGACTCCCGATAAAGTTAGGGAAAGGCCCGCGCAGCTCAGCCAACTCCTGGGAGGCCTCATGCCCGACTTCTTGGATGCACTTCATTACCTTTGCCCCCAGTTGAACCCCCTCCTCGGAATCGTAGGATACCCCCATGAGGATGAGGAAGTGGGCGAACCCCATCACCCCCAGGCCAATCTTGCGGTTTCCCCGGCTGACCTGTTCGATCTGAGGCAAAGGATAGTGGTTAATCTCGATGACATTATCGAGGAACCGGACCGCGAGGCGCACCGTACGCCTCAGTTTGGCCCAATCGATGCGCGGACCTTCAACGCCCTCCGCAATCATCTTCGTGAGATTTATTGAGCCCAGGTTGCAGGCCTCATAGGGAAGGAGCGGCTGTTCCCCGCAGGGATTGGTGCTCTCGATCTGGTCTAGGTGGGGGGTGGGGTTATCCTCATTGATGTGGTCGATGAAGATGACCCCAGGCTCTCCGCTCTCCCAGGCGCATTCCACGATGAGGTCGAAGATCTCTCTGGCCTCAACCGTTGCGACAATCCCCCCCATACGAGGATCGATAAGCTCAAATTTCCTCCCCTCTTCCAATGCCTCCATGAACTGCCGGGTAATCCCCACCGAGAGATTGAAGCTGGTGAGTTCTTGAGGATCCTTTTTGGCCGTGATGAACTCCATGATGTCGGGGTGATCCACCCTCAAGATCCCCATATTGGCGCCCCGCCGAGTTCCTCCCTGCTTGATTACCTCCGTTGCCATGTTAAAGACCCGCATAAAGGAGACAGGACCGCTGGCCACACCGCTCGTGGTCGAGACGATTGCGTTTTTGGGGCGGAGATGACTGAAGGAAAAACCCGTCCCCCCGCCGCTCTGGTGGATGATGGCCGTGTTCTTGACCGCCTCGAAGATAGACTCCAGGGAGTCCTCCACCGGAAGGACGAAACAGGCGGCCAACTGGCCTGACTCTCTTCCGGCATTCATCAGGGTGGGGGAATTGGGGAGGAATTCCAGGGAGGTCATCATCTGATAGAAGGCCCCTGCCATCTCATCCGCCTTGGCCTGAGGATCGAAGCGCGTCTCCGCCGAGGCGACATGGTCGGCCACCCGGTGAAACATCTCCTCCGGAGACTCTACAAGGGTGCCCTTATGATCCTTCCTCAGGTAACGGGATTGCAGGATGCGTAAGGCGTTTTCGTTCAGCTGCAATACCATTGTCTATAACAATAAGTTAAAACGGATATGCCGTTTATCGTGAATCACTTTACCAGTTTGAGCGTCTCCCTGAATTGATCGGTCCCCGCCCTCTCCAACAGCTCGTAGATCGCCATCTCTGTGGACGTGACAATAACGCCATTGTGGCGCATTCGCTGTAGGGCAACCTCCGCATTGTGAGGGGAGCGAGAGGAGATGGCATCGCTCACCACCTGTACCGCGTAATGAGAAAGGGCATGCAGTGCTGTCTGCGTCACACAGATATGCGCCTCGATGCCGACGATGAGGAGGGTATTTTTATTCAGCCGGCGCAACCGATCGGCAAAGGCAAGGGACTCAAAGCAGTCAAATTCCAATTTTATGATGGGCTGAATATCCTTCAGCTCCTCACGAAGCTCAGAGGTCGTCTCCCCGAGGTTCTCTTGTTCCGTGAGGAGGATCGGCAGTCCGACAATACGGGAGAATTTGATGAGCTTGAGGGCGTTCTCAACCACCCTCTCCTTTTCCGCCATGACGGGGAGGAGCCGCTCCTGTATGTCGATGACTACCAAGAGAGCATCATCCCTTCTGAGCGCGGTGCGTCGAGATAGGCGGTTTTCCCTCACGTGCAGCCTCTTCCTCCTAATCAACCTCCCGATGGAGCTTCTTATCACATTCGGCAAGGCGGATGAGGTTAATAGTGGCCACCGTTGTATCCTTACGTCACCAACTCATTTAAGCTTAAATTGTTTTTCTAAACTCTTGGTGGCCTCTTCTTCCAATTTCTTCGTCGTGTCCTCGGTGGTGGTTTGCAATTCTTTTTGTCCTGCTTCCGTCACTCCGCTCACACCCTTTTGCAGGATATCGCTTACATCTATCTTAAGCGTGCTTAGATCGAAGTTGGCAAGCTGGGCGATATCCGTTCCCTGGAGGGCACGCACGATGATGAGATTAACCAGCTTTTTGGCGTCGGTAACGTTCCGGTAGACCTCGTTGATCCCGACGGTGAAGGTCTTGGTGAAGGGTGTTTCCCCCAGGGAATAATCTTTATAGGTGACCTTTCCAATCTTCAGGATGAGCTTATCAATGGTGACTTGCGGCCCCTTCTTCGCTTGCTTTTCTTCCTTCTGCTCAACAGGTTCTTTCCCCCTCTTCTGCTTTTCACCCACTGATTTTAACGCGTTAATATTGAGTTTCCGCTCTTTGTTTCGCACCACCATAAGCTCTTTGAGATTCAACTCCAAGGTTTCAACGTGTACCCTCTCTTTGAAAAAAGATGCAAGTTCAACGTCGACGAGGAATTTCGGAATGTCGATCATCACCTTGTCCGGGAACCCAGGAGGATTAAACAATCGCATATCAGTGATATCCACCTTAGACGCCAACAATCCGACATCCATAGTCCCTATAGTAAGCTCTAGCCCTGTCGCCTTTTTTGTCCCCTGCTCAACAGCCGTCTTGATGAGGATGTTTTTAAAGACCAGGAGCAGGACAAAAACAACCACTATGATACCGACTATAATACCCAGCTTTTTCATCTTCGTACCCTCCATTTAATGGTTAAAAATGGATTATTTTTGTTTACAAAACCCCCTCCCGCAACATGAGTATCGTATCATAGAGCACATCTTTGGGCAATAAAAACGCCCCCTTTAAGCAGGGGGCAGGGCTTAATGATCCCTGGCGGACGGCGTAAATCTTATATTTCAGGGCCTGCCCAGCAAATTATTCGAAGAGAAATAGAGGGAGATGGAAGAAAAAAGGTGAACTATGCCGTCTTTTGTGCGGCGAGCCAGGATTTAACCTGTTGCTCTATGTGGTCTCTCACCTGCCGAAACTTTGCCAACCTTTCATCATCTGATCCCGTAAACGCTGAAGGATCTGCAAACGACCAGTGCAGCCTCTGACCGACTCCAGGGAATACCGTAGGACAGTTCTTTTCAGCTTCGTGGCAGACGGTAATCAAATAGGAGAAGTGTATTTTGCCCATATATTCCTGGACATGTTTCGAATACTGGCCGCTAAGGCTTACCCCAACTTCCTCCATGACACGCTCGGTGTTTGGATCGATGCCTTTCGGTTCAAGTCCGGCACTATAGGCATCAAATCGGTCGCCGCCGTATTTCCTGAGAAATGCCTCAGCCATTTGACTGCGGGCGGAATTGCTCGTGGATAGAAACAGAACTTTTATTGTGCCCATGGCCTCATCTCCATTTTTGCTGCTCGCCGGCAGCATCCGTCGTGCGATTTATACATGCTCTGGCCTTTATTACATGCTAATGGATTTTTTCCCGTAGTATGCTGTCGATTAACCTGCTCTATGTCTTCTCCCTCTGGTATCGGCATGATGTTTGATCACTAAAGCATCCACCATAAAAATGACATCTTCAGCTATGTTCGTGGCATGATCAGCAATTCGCTCCAGACATCGACACACGATCATCAAATGCACTGCCCTTGTGATCGTCTTCGGATCTGCCATCATATAGGTGAGGAGCTCTCGAAAGACCTGGTCATTTAACCCGTCGACCAGATCATCTCTTGCGCAAACCGAACGTGCCAATTTGGAATCTCGATTGACAAAAGCATCCATGACGTCTTTGACCATTGACTGGGCAATCTCAGCCATTCTCGGGATATCGATATACGGTTTGAGCTGAGGTTCCTCATTTAAAGAGATTGCGCGCTCTGCGATATTGACCGCCTGATCGCCGATGCGCTCCAGGTCGGTGATGATCTTCATCGCAGAGGTTATGAATCGAAGGTCAGCAGCCATGGGCTGCTTTAAGGCTAAGAGCTTCAGACACATATCATCGATTGCAATTTCCAATTTATTGATTCGATCTTCGCCGTCGAGGGTTTTTTTGGCCAGTTTGGAATCCATCGTGACCAGGGCCTGAACAGCATTGCTGATCGCCTTCTCCACCAAAGCAGCCATCTTGAGGAGGTTCTCCTTCAATTCCTCCAATTCCGTCTGAAAATGTCTATGGACATCCATGGTGCCTCCTTCTTGAGATTATCCAAATTTTCCCGTGACGTAATCTTCTGTCCGCTTATCGCTGGGCCGAGCAAAGATCTGATAGACAGGTCCTTCCTCGATCACCTCACCGTTCAGAAAGAAGCCTGCCCTGTCAGCGACTCGTGAGGCCTGCTGAACGGTATGAGGGACCAAAATAATCGTATACTCCTTTTTCAATTCGCCGAGGGTCGCCTCGATGCTGGCCGTAGAGATA